>Ga0302122_10000029_pt1 | contig 70029 bp, 60 predicted proteins | sample CB21_SCM_MG_FD_203115 | JGI IMG/M metagenome (GOLD analysis project Ga0302122, IMG submission 203115) | Marine microbial communities from Western Arctic Ocean, Canada - CB21_SCM | ecosystem: Environmental > Aquatic > Marine > Oceanic | place: Canada: Western Arctic Ocean | collected 2017-09-28 | reverse complement strand
GGATCGAGCGATCCGGTGATAATTCGTTCCGGGTGGTGAGCGTTGTTTCCCAGCCTTTAAAGGCGATACCGATACTTGCCAATGTCTCTCCCCTTTCGCTTTGCAGGACCGTTGAACTGTTACACCAGGGCAAAAACTCGTGGTAACAGCCCACATCGTTTGCCAGCACATACATCTCGTGTGCGCTATAGGGAACGATAAGTGAACGGCTGACGGTAGGCAACGGCGGGCGGTCCGAGGTGAAGTCAACTCAATTATAAGGGCCGTGGACAACAACAAGGGATCCAGTTCGGAGTCTGAACTTGCCTTAAGATATAGCCTGAACCGGGCATCAAAAATTGAAATAACTGCACAATGGCCCAAAGCCAGCACTAGAGCGCCCGCGCTCCGCTATAGTTCGCCTGCGGGTCTCGCACCCCGCTAGACCTAATCCGCCGTGCAACTGAACGCCTATGGCCAAAAGCAAAGCCAAACCTGAAAACAGCATCGCCCGCAACAAGAAGGCATGGCACGACTACTTTATAGAAGAGGAGTTCGAGGCTGGTCTCGCCCTGCAAGGCTGGGAGGTTAAAAGCCTGCGCGAAGGTGGTGCACAACTAAAAGAAGGCTATGTGATTATCCGTGAAGGCGAACTGTATCTTTTCGGCGCGCATTTCTCGCCACTGACTTCGGCTTCTACCCACATATCACCCGACCCCACACGCAGTCGCAAACTGCTGTTGCACGCCAGTGAAATCGGTAAACTGATTGGCGGCGTGGAGCGCAAGGGCTACACTCTGGTGCCGCTGTCGCTGTACTGGAAAAGGGGCCGGGCCAAGCTCAAAATCGCACTCGCCAAAGGCAAGAAACAGCATGACAAGCGCGCCAGCATCCGCGAGCGCGAATGGGACCGTGAACAGCATCGAGTCCTCAAAATGAACCGCTGAATGGGGTCCGTTAACTCCTTGCTTTTCGAGGAGAAACCTCAATTTATGCTATAGTACACGAGTTGTATTTATCGATGACGAAACGGGGGCGACCTGGTTTCGACGTGGATTACAAAGCCATCGGAGCATGTCGAGGTGCAGATCTCCTCGTAAATCCAACTGCAAACTATTAGTTGCCAACGACGACAACTACGCCCTGGCGGCTTAAGCCCTGCCAGTCTCTCCCCCGGCTCGCCCATGGGCTGGGATAAGAGGGATCAAATCACATGGGCTCGCGTGATGGGGTGCTCGTGACTCACCATGCTAAAACTAAGCGGGCTCGCCGGCCGTGACCCTGTCTGTCGGGACACGTACGGTCAAAACAATGACAGACTAAACATGTAGTCGCCGGTGTGTGGCGGATTTGCGGACGCGGGTTCGATTCCCGCCGCCTCCACCATTTTCTTGTAAAGCGTAGCTTGGCACAATATCGGATTCACTATCTCAACTGATCCGCGAAAGTCTTTCATGCCGGCCGGATGCCAGGAAATTGACTAATAACAAAAATCAATCTCCGTTTTACAGCCAACTCGTACAACAACTACTCCCCGGGCTTACTGTCAGCTTTGTCGCAATAAGTCTGGGCGCAGCGTTTGGCGTTCTAAGTGGCCGTGGCGCCTTGGCGGGTATTCTGTCCGCTGGCGTGATCGCGCTGATCACTGCAGCATTCGGCGGTACCCGCATTCAGTGCTCTGGCCCAACAGCGCCAATGACTGCTGTCACTATCCTACTGGTGAGCGCTGTCGGCGGTGGGCTACTGGCAGACCATCCAGACGTTGACCCTGACCGATTTATCAATCTCGTTCTATTACTCACTGGTGCCATGCTGATCGTAGCCAGCCTGTTACGGTTTGGCCGTTTTATAAAACTGATCCCAAAAATCGTCATCAGCGGCTTCATGAATGGCATTGCCTTGCTGATCTGGGTTGGAGAGTTCCGCTCTATATTCGGTATCGGAGGCAAAGCCGCCTACCTGGGCAATGTCTTTGTCAACTTAGCGATCGTTTTGCTCACCTTATCAGTGATCTTTACACTTCCATTGCTACTTAGAAAAGTCAGTGACCGATTGAACTCCTTCTTCCCGGCAACACTGATAGCCATTGTGGTCCTCAGTACCCTATCGAACCTGTTTGGACTCGATGTGCAGCACGTTAGCCTGGGAGGATCGATTGAGTCGCTTACAGACATCAAGGGCATGATTGTCGGCCAGTTGCCGACCGAGTGGTCCCTTACTCTACTGATCCTGGCAGCTCCTTTCGTTGTTCAGCTCGCAATGCTGGCTTATCTGGATACATTGCTGACTTCCCTTGTTGTAGATCGCAAGGTCGAAATAATGCACGGTCGCCAAGACCCCACCAAGCCTAATCAAGAACTTTGTGCACAAGGGATCGCCAACGCCGCCGTGTCTGTGTTCGGTGGAATTCCAGGCGCCCAGGCAACAATCCGATCGGTATTAATACTAAACGAAGGTGCCACCATGAGGCTCGCTGGTGTACTGGTTGGAATCTTCGTACTGATTGAAATGCTGATGTTTCAAGATCTGATTAGCCTGATTCCCCAGGCTGTTTTCTCCGGCATTCTACTTAAGGTAGGTTACGACGTTTTCGATTGGATGCCAGTACGCCACTACATCAGCCAGCTATTGCAACCGTCGCCAACTCAACCCCCACCAGTCGGTCATTCGGGAATGGCGCTAATCGTTGGAACAGCCCTGCTCACGGTACTGGTTAATCTGAGTGTCGCAGTCATCGTATTTACGATAATCTTCTATCTGGCAAGAAAATTTTTTGCGATCGAAGATATCAATTCAGGCAGTGCGATGCATGATGAAAACTGAAACTTAAATCGTCAGTTACCTCTCATGTAACATTTTTTTGTACCAAAGTGTCTCTCAGATAACACGAGAAGCTACCATCCACAAATCGCTGTGAAACCATGCCGCCGTTGGCGGCAAAGCAGGTAAACATCGCGCAGGTTCAGGCTCTCTGGTGTGCAAGCATGCGCAGCAGATTCTATATCCGCCAGTCAAGAATTTAATTCGAGTCGGTGATTTCCTTTAGCGCACTAACCGTTGGAACGGTTAACAAACCACTTCGGCGGCTTAACAACATAAGTCCCGCTCCCAGAGTTACTCTTTAGGAATTCCGCTGACGAGCCCGCGCTAAACGGCAACGAACATATAGATTTAGTGAGATGCAACTTCGAGTTATCGTAAAGATTAACAATGAACTTACCCACCTTTTTTGGATCCTTTAAATCTGCATCAAACATGGACATAGATCGGCCTTTCCAAAAGAAAACTCTATCTGAACCGACTTCTGGTTCAAGCTCAATTACCTGACTACCGCCATGCTTGCCCCAGGCTGCACCCGTTAGCTTGCCTTGCTGATCAACCTCTATAGAGATATGACACTTGTACTTATCTACCCATAGACCAGTAATATTGGCAAATCTTGAGTCCTCTTTGCTTATTGAAGGCAAAGCTGTTTGTGTTTGCGAAACAGCTGCGACGCTCAAGGACGCCTGCGAGGCTGCCTGTTGCGGTTGATTAGGTGTTTTTAATTTAACTTTAGCAATTGCAGCATAAGTTCCCCCAGGAAACTGATTCAGATAGGCTCGGTACAATTCTGGGCTATCACTATCTTTTATACTTTGCCAAAACTCAAGTTCAAGCGCTTTGTGATTGGTCGATTTATTTGTTGAAACTACACTTGTTGTTTGCGCCGAGGAGACTGATTGCGTATTGTCAACCGATGCAAGCGCGGCCTGCGTACTACCGCTGTTAACGACAAAGATATAGTCACCACGAGAAAGTTCATATTCCTGAATTTTTCCAAACTGTGGTGTCTGGCTAACGTGATTGGGAACCTCTTGCTGTAAATACAGACCAAGCTCTGTTCCACTGACATAGCCATCGCGGTTTAAATCACCCTTGCCATGCTTGATAGCGTCTACAAACATTGGTGTGAAGGTGCTCTTTGCGGGAACCGTCTCACCGGCAGAGCCAGCAGTAATGAACTGGCGAACCGGCAGCGAGACTAATCTGTCTATCGCGGGTGGTCGATTCGGTAGTGCCCGACTCTTAAAGACCGTTCCAGAAAAACAAGAGTCAAAAAGGAATAGTGAATGCTTCGCTTCAGTATCTCGTGCCCAAGCCAGAACCTGACTCATAGGCAGTGCTTTTCTTTGGAATCCCCTCTCATCCTCTAGTGGGCTAGGTGCATCTACCGGCACCAAATAACCTTTGTTTCCATCGTCCCGGGTGTAGCCATGACCAGCGAAAAAAAACAACAGGCGGTTTTGCTTGTCATAACCATAGCGGTCAATGAAATTCCTAAAATGATCCTCCAACTCCCGGCTATCGGGATCAAAATGCTTCTCAACCACAAATCCCTGTTCCTCAAGCGCTTTGGCCACAAGATTCAATTCTCTTGGAATGCTCTCAAGATCAGGCCACTGATTATCCTGATACTGACTTGCCCCAATGAGTAATGCATGACTGCCTTGGTAAAGCTCTATCGCCTCTCCGTTCGCGGCAGTCGCTGTGACAGTCAGGCCGCGATTCGCGGCTGAGACAGGCGCTAAGCCGATAAGTAACCACAGTAAAAGCAGCGAGATTTTTCTCATATTAAGTCCAGTTTGGCGGAGCAGCCACACCCTTGTGAGGGTCAAACATGATACGCCGATTCCGCACACCGTCAATCACAGTTTATCTCCCTGACCCTTGCTGATAGAAGGCTGGCTGCGATGCACTTAATGGGATATTCAGCCCGCAGGGAGTAAACACAAAAAGATGTCCTAGAAATGGGGTATCTGTCGCCATTGCACAGCCAATCGGTGGGCACAGTCGACAAGGCGTTACAGGTTCGCAGGTCTAAAGGGCGTAGCGTGCGCCGTGGATGAATGGTACATCCAAGAAAAAAACCATTGTCGGTTCTATCGACAAAACAACTGGGTTTGCGGTATAAGCGAAGTTTAGATCAATAGTTATCGGTACATCTGCCGTATGACTTTTTTCAGATGCCACCGTTAATGACACAGCAGGTAAACATCACCTCGTTCGGACCCTCTTCGGCATGTAAGCACCAGTAGCAGACCCTATACGCCAGTCACACCCTTTATTCGAATCTGTGATTTCCTGCGCACATAATAGCGGGCAATACACACCCGCCCGGTTTCGCCTATGAGCGCTTTCAAGCACCTGCTGAGTCCCCTGAAAATCGGCCCCATCGAAGTACGCAACCGCGTGCTGGTCTCAGCCCATGTGCCGGGCTTTGCCAAAGACAATAAACCCGCTGAGCAGTACATCGCCTATCACCGTAACTACGCACACAATGGGGTGGGTCTGCAAATCACCGGTGGCACTCCGGTGCATGAATCCGGTCTTTTAGGGATGAACTCCGATGCACTTTGGAACCTCAACAACGATATCGTGCCGGGGTACCGCGCATTAAGCGATTCGGTTCACGCAGAAGGGGGCCGTATCCTGGCACAACTGGCACACAGTGGGGGCACCGTACTGATCAGCCAACCAGGTCTCGAAAGTTGGGCGGCCTCACCCGTGCGCTCGGAGAGCAACGGCAATATTGCCCATGAAATGACTCTGGCTGAGATTCGCGAAGTCATTGATGCTCACGCTGAAGGCGCTAAAAGAGCGGCTGCCGGCGGCATGGATGGTGTGGAGATACTGGGTGCATTCGGCTTTTTACCCCAGGCTTTTTTGTCACCTTTAACCAACCACCGCACAGATAAATACGGTGGTGCACTTAAGAACCGCCTGCGCTTTTTAATGGAATTGCTGGAGGCCGTTCGCGGCGCATTGGGTCGAGATCATGTGCTGGGGGTGCGCCTGCCCGGAGACGAGTTTGAGCCCGGTGCGCTGGATCTTAAGCAGATGAAAACCATCTGCAAAAAAATAGCAGATACGGGTCTGATCGATTACCTCAACATCATTGCCCATACCAATATTACGCACCTGGGTCGTAGCCGTCACTGGGCGCCTACCCCTACCCGCCACGGCATCTTTGTGCATCTTGCCGGCGCAATACGCGAGGTGGTGAGCCTGCCGGTATTTGCAGTAGGCCGAATTGTCGACCCAGCCCATGCGGAACACATTATTGCCCATGGCCAAGCCGATATGGTCGGCATGACTCGCGCGCATATCTGTGACCCGCAGATTCTGTCCAAAATCCGCGGCCAGCTTGAGGCCAGTATCCGGACCTGCGTGGGCGCCAATGTCTGCATTGCCAACCGCTATGCCGGCAAACCCATTCGCTGTATTCAAAACCCGACTGTAGCCACGCCAGGCGTAGCGCTGTCACCGACCAAGGCTCCAAAAAAGGTGAGCATAATCGGCGCAGGACCTGCGGGGCTGGAATGCGCGCGCATCTGCGCTGAGCGCGGTCACGCGGTGCAGGTTTTCGACGCAGCCAACAGGCCTGGTGGACAGCTAGCGCTGTGGGCCAGTGCGCCTTCTACCGGGGAGCTGGCTCGCATCATCGACTGGCGCCTGGACGAGTTGGAAAGACTGGGTGTTTCCCTGATACTCAATCGCCCGATGACCCGGCAGAATATTGTTGATCTTGATGCCGAGGTGGTTGTGATTGCCACCGGCGCACTCGATGCCTGTCACAGCTTTGCCGGCGACGGATCAATGCAGGTGATTTCAGCGCATGAGCTTTTGGGCGGCGCACCGGTGAGTGCTGCCAAGACATTGGTGCTTAGCGAGGGTCGTGGCCAGGCAGGCCTGGTCGCAGGCGAAGTGCTGTTGCATCAGGGCATCGCAACCGAAATTGTGACCTCAGATATCGCCGTTGCCGCTGATCTTGACCCGACTAACCGTGCAGCCTGGTATCAACGCCTTGGTGAGCGTGATTGCAAGTTCACAGCGGCCCACGTTGTTGAATCCGTAAACGCGGATACCGTAGTACTGCGCAACGTCTTCGATGACCGGCTCAGCAAACGGGAGGGTATCCATCTTATTGTCGACTGGTCGGGATGCCACGCTAACGATGAGCTCATCCATGGCTGGGACGATGATGCCCCACACATTTTCTCCATAGGGGATTGTCGTGCACCGCGCACCGTGGAGATAGCTATCAGCGAAGCGTCAGCCCTGGCAAACCGTATCTAGTAAGCTGAGACGAGCTGTGAATGATCATCTCGACTCATCAGTCACCGCAGAGTAAAACAGCAGCACCGTGGCGCCATCATCACTTCCGGCAGTATGCATAGCGCCGGGCGCCCGTACAATAAAATCCCCCGGACCGTAACGCCCATCCTGATCGTAAAAAGACCCTGTGAGCACGTAGATCTGCTCGTATTCGCTGTGGGCATGCATATCCGAGAACGCGCCGGCATCTACCTTCATCAGCCAGGTGCGCACGCCGGCAGCCGCGTCCTCGACAAGGGGCTTGGTCCAGAAACCGGGTGCACCGCAATCCTGCCATCGCATCTCATCTGTCTTTTGCGATAGTGAGCCCAACTTTGGCAAAAGCAAAGAGCGTGCCTGATCCATAGATTTGAAAACCTCATTCATCAGATGTTCCTTTTGTGCTGTTGTTGCTGGTTGTCTGTCAGACTCCTTAACTGCCCTGCTCTTTTGGCCGCAGAAGAATATCGTGTATCTGCACATGATCAGGCTGGGCCAGCGCATAGAGAACCGTGCTGGCGACGTCTTCACTTTGCAGGCACTTATAGCGCAGCGTAGGTTTTTTCTGCCACATCGGCACCGCCTGCGTAATTGGAAGCAAAGCCCGTCTCGACCAGGCCCGGACTGATGGTCGTCACCCGTACCGGGCGTTTAGCGGCCTGCATCTCTTGGCGTAACAACTCGGTAAGCGCGCGCACCGCAAACTTGGTGGCACCGTAGACCCCGTTAGTTTCTGGGGATACCCGGTGCCCACTCATGGAACCGATATGAATGATATGACTCTCATCATGGTGTTCTTTCATCTGGGCCAGAGCTTGTTGGGTGCAGATGCAAAGTGCCAGCACGTTAACCTCAAGCATCTCGCGCCACTGGCGAAGGTCCTGCGAGGCAAGATCACCGGCAAAGCCCAGGCCCGCGTTATTAACCAGCACATGCACGCCCTGCCAGCGCTTACGCACCGTATCAAAAACCCCCCCAATCTCGCTTGCGACACGAAGATCAACCCGACATGCCAAAAAAGCATCGGGCATGCCGGCCTCCTCCCCAAGGCCCGATAGCCTCAAGGCGTCGGGCACAAACCGCCACCCGCATACCCGCTTTTAACAAGCCCAGGGTAATCACCCAGCCAATGCCGCTCGATGCGCCCGTTACCACCGCCACCTGTCCCCGCCAGCGATCCATCGCAGCCCTATTTCGATCTTCCATCACACGCTCCTTTTTATATGGTCTTGGGCAACCAGTAAATGGCTCTCCCATTAAATACCCAAAAACGCCAGATTACATCACAGTACATCTAGGGTCACGCGATTAGATCTATCGCTAGGGCGTTCACGCCACCTTTCCCTCGCAAAGGTCTGACGGTACACTAGGACGATGGACAAAGAACTCTCAACGCAATGGCACACCCTTATCGAGATTGGGACGAAGTACGGTCTCGGACTCATAGCCGCGCTGGTCATTCTAATTTTTGGTTGGTGGCTCGCGGGCCGGGTGCAAAGACTCATCCTGCGCGCACTCGATCGCCTGCCGCGCATGGACGCCACCCTAAAACCCTTTCTTTCTTCTCTGGCGCGTTACGCCATTATCGCAATCACCCTGGTGGCCGTGCTGGCGCGCCTGGGGGTTCAGACCACATCAATCATTGCTGTGCTGGGCGCAGCGGGCCTCGCTGTTGGCCTTGCCCTACAGGGCACACTACAGAACATCGCAGCCGGTATCATGCTGCTGCTGCTGCGGCCCTTTAAGGTAGGAGATTACATCGACGCCGGTGGTATTGCCGGCACGGTCGATGAGATCGGACTTTTCACCACCGATATGACAACCTATGACGGGGTGTACCGCTCGGTACCAAACGCTTCGCTGTGGAACACATCGATCCTGAACTACAGCCGCCTACCCACCCGGCGCATGGATATTCCAGTGGGCATCGCCTACGAGGACGATGTCGAAAAAGCCATGACGTTACTGCTTGATCACCTAAAGCGGGACAGTCGCGTGCTGAGTGAGCCCGCACCGCAGGTGTTAGTAACAGGCCTGGGTGAATCGTCAGTAGACCTCAGCCTTCGCTGTTGGAGTGAGCGTACAGATTTTTGGACCTTAAAGTTTGAACTCAACAAAAATGCCAAACTATGGCTTGACACCGCTGGTATTTCGATTCCTTTCCCCCAACGCGATGTGCACCTGATTCCCACACTGGCCGAGGCGAATTCGAACACCTGAGAGTGGTTAGCGAGTCTGAGACATCAAATAGTGAAACTTGGCGCTAGGCCGGCAACTCACACCTTAGACCAACATACTCAACGCCGATCCAGGAGCGCTTTGCCGGACTGACCAGACCCCATGGTATCGAAGCCGCACTGAAAATCGTCCACCGAAAACTGGTGGGTAATGATGGGTGAGAGATCAAGCCCCGACTGCAACAGACTCGCCATTTTGTACTAGGTCTCGAACATCTCGCGGCCACAATCGCTAGTGTAAAACGAGCAATGACAGGCCCCATCTTAAAGGGCATCCTGATCTGTCTCACCGGTGCGGATGCGCAAGATACGCTCCACATCGTAGACAAAAATTTTGCCGTCACCGATCTTCTCTGTACGCGCTGCACCGACAATCGCGTCGATAACCTGATCAAGAATCGCAGAATCCACCGCAACTTCAAGCTTGACCTTAGGCACGAAATCAACCACGTACTCAGCGCCGCGGTACAGTTCAGTGTGGCCCTTCTGCCGGCCAAAACCCTTAACCTCGGTAACCGTCATACCCTTGATACCGACTTCTGCCAACGCGTCGCGGACATCGTCGAGTTTGAATGGCTTAATGATTGCTGTGACGAGTTTCATGGCGCGCTCCTGATAGGTCGGTTGAGGTGGATCACTGAAAAAGGAACAGGCCGTCAGGTAATAATCAGGCCACCCGACGACGCGGGGATTATCGCAGACATTGACTAGTGAGAAAAATATTGACTCAGACCCAAGGTCACAAAAGCGCCCTTGGGCAATACAGCCAGCGGTCTTGAATCCCACAGGCGCCCTGTACAGTTGCATTAGCGGGCCAGATAGTGACAATGCTCTGTTGTATTTTTCCGACATGGGCGGTGTGCAATCCTGCGAGGTCCCATTTTGGTGCATTATGAGTCACTACCCTATCCTGATCGAACCTGACGAGCTTGAGCCATTACTCGATGACGACAAACTACTGCTAGTCGATCTGGGGAAGCCTGAGTCCTACGCTCAGATACACGTGCCGGGGGCGATGCACCTGGACTATCGATTGCTGTTAGCCGGCACCAAACCAGCGCCGGGTCTGTTGCCGCCAGAGGAACAACTGGCCCACCTGACTGGGATGTTGAAACTTGACCTCGTCTCCCGGGTGGTGGCCTATGACGACGGCGGCGGTCGGGCCGCGCGACTTGCGTGGACATTGCATTACCTGGGCTATCCGAGCGTGCAGGTCTTGAACGGGGGGATTCATGCCTGGAATAACGAGGGTCACCCAGTGAGTGAAGATCCGGTTTTTCCCGATAACACCCGAACTCTGCCGGTGGTCTCACACGATCCCACGGTACTTGCCACCCGCGAATACGTGCTCGAGCACCTGAATGACGACGAGGTCGTACTGCTGGATGCCAGAACCCCAGAGGAATATGCTGGAACCAAAGCTTATGCTGCGCGCGGCGGTCATATCCCCGGCGCCAAAAACATCAACTGGCAAGATACCATGGACCCTGATCGCAACCTTAGACTGAAAGGCGCTTCTCAACTGCAAGACATGCTGACCCTGCATCAAATAGATCCCCAGCAAGAGGTCATTACCTACTGCCAGACCCATCACCGCTCGGCCCATGCCTGGATGATGCTCAAATCGCTGGGGTTTACCCGGGTGCGCGGCTATGCAGGCTCGTGGTCTGAATGGGGCAACGACCCAGACCTGCCAATACAACAAGGAGTATCCCCATGATTGTTATCCTGCATCCGGACAGCGCGCTTAATACCGTCGAGGGCAAAGCTGTCATGGAATACCTCTCGATCCGATCCGGGATCACGCCCCATAGCCACAGCATCACCGGCGCTGGCCGTACACTCACCGAGATCTACGTAGTCGGTGATGTTGCCGGCTTGGACCAGGCCGAGATCGAAAGCCTCCCCGGGGTTGAGAAAGTGGTGCGAGTCTCGCGCGAATACCGCGTGATCGGACGCCACGCTGGAGATGTGCGTGCCTCCGGGTTCACCTATAAGGACGTGCGCTTTGATCAGCAATCTTTGCATGTCTTCGCAGGCCTGTGTGCGGTAGACGATCCAGTCAATGTCGAGACGATGATGCGCGCCCTGCGCGACAACGGCCAGGTCTGTACCCGCATGGGCGCATACAAGCCTCGTACCAACCCCTACTCCTTTCAGGGGCATGGCGCCAGTTGCCTGCCATGGGTATTTGAACTCGCCGGCAAATACGGTATCCGGGTGATCGCCATGGAGATAACTCACGACTCACACGTACGGGAGATTCTTGAGGCGCTTGAAGAGACCGGTCACCCGACCGGGGTGATGCTGCAAATCGGCACCCGAAATACACAAAACTTTGAACTACTCAAAGAAGTTGGTCGCCAACAGGAGTTACCGGTACTGCTGAAACGCGGCTTTGGTATCACTCTTGACGAATCACTGAACGCTGCTGAATACCTTGCCAGCGAAGGCAACCGTAATATCATTTTCTGTCTGCGCGGCATGAAAACCAACATGGGCGACCCGCACCGCAACCTGGTCGATTTCGGCCATGTGCCGGTGGTACGCCACCTGACCCACTTGCCCGTGTGTATCGACCCATCACATTCAGTGGGGAGTCGTAACGCTGGGCCCGATGGTATCCTGGACGTCATGCATGCGACTGCGCAGGGTGTAGTTGCGGGCGCCAACATGATACTCGCCGATTTTCACCCTAAACCTGAAGAAGCTCTGGTCGACGGACCCCAGGCTCTGCATATGGATGAGCTGACCTGGTTTCTTGACGATATTGATATCGCACGTCAGGCCTATGAGACCCGACTCGCACGAGCGCAACGGCAAACTGAATCATTGGCTACAGACCCGGTCCACGTTCATGAGTGAGAAAGAAAAAGTTCTTCGCAGTGAGGATGAATGGCGCGCACAACTGAGCGCCCAGCAATACCAGGTCTGTCGTACCCATGGCACCGAACCCCCTTTCAGTGGTGAGTACAATGACTGCAAGATGGCAGGCAGGTACCACTGCGTCTGCTGTAGTGCACTGCTGTTCGATTCACGACACAAGTACGACTCGGGTTCGGGCTGGCCAAGTTTCTGGCAACCAGCTACCGAAGCAGATGTCGGCCAACACACCGATGCAAGCCTTGGTATGCTCCGTACCGAAGTGCTGTGCGGGCGCTGCGATGCCCATCTTGGCCATGTATTCAATGATGGACCAGCACCAACCGGGGAGCGTTATTGCATCAATTCGGTTGCGCTTGAGTTTCAGCAAAAACCCGATGACTCCGACTGAAACGCACGCTCGCGCTTAGCCTTGGCGGGAGCGGATACGTGGAATCTGCAGATCTTCGCCCGCACGCGGAGGCCCCGCGCGTAAACCCGGATTAAAACGGGTGATTACCCAGATCGGCAATTCAAACTCGTGGGCCAGCATCCACAAGCTGTCTCCAGGACGTACGGTATAGGCCGCAGTGCCTGTCACCTCAAAGTTTTCCTTGAACTCCTCGACAAGCACTCGGTGATATTCTTCCCGGCGACGCTCAAAGGAATGTTGCTGATCCGACCCAGTCACCGGTAATAGCAGCGCATCTCCACTCGCCAGCACCCGTGTCGAATCATAACCATTTAGCTCGCGCAGTTTCTTTACCCCACCCAGGCGCAACCAATCAGAGTAATGACCCAGCGTCTCCTCCGGCTCGATGTTGATGCGGTACACCGTTTTGCCATTGACCCCAGCTGTTTGTACGGACAGATCAACTGGTCGGTCCAGCGGACTCACAGATACCCCCCCTTGGGCCAAGGTCGGTGTCGGGCCGGACGGGCCATCGCTTAGTTTAGTGGTATCAAGTAACAGAGTCGAAGTGTTAACACTTGGGTTTTGCGAGTTCTTCGGCCAGCCAGAATCGGTAACTCCTTCAGTCGCAATGGTTCCCTGGGTATCTGCCTTTGCAGCTGAACCTGCAACATCCCCAGACAAAGGCACTGCCGAAGCCAACATTACCGGCTCGGCTACGCTGGCCGATATAGTGTTATTTTCTATAGGCTTTTTGCCAGGAATTTTCAACTTATCGCCCGGCGCAATCACTGCGCTAACTTTGAGGTTATTAAACGCAAGCAGGCGGTTGCAGTCGATATCATGTGTTTTGGCAATAGCGCAAACCGTATCCCCAACGGTGACGATGTACTCAAAGGGCTTTTGCGTGGCAACATCATCAGCCGGCGTCGCAGCAGCGATTGAACGGGCCACCTCGACCGAGACACCCGCCACCTGCAAGACCTGTCCCGGTTGAATGATCGCATCAGCGCCCAATGCATTGTCGAAGATTAATCGCCGACATGAGATCTCCAATCGGGCCGCGATGTGACAGGCGCTGTCGCCTGCTACCACCTTATAGGCAATGCTGATACGGGCCACATCTGCCAAAGCGGGCTTCTTCACTGGGGTGGCTTTAGCCCCTGTCGCGTCAGGAATTGTCAGCGTCTGACCAGGATGAATCAGGTCACCACCTGCCAAGCCATTTGCCGTTAGCAACGCGTTACAGTCAATACCGTGGCGATTGGCGATACTGCAAACATTGTCGCCTTTGCCTACGGTATAGCGCCCACCTGGCGGACGCTTCAGCGTACCCGGAATCAGTAGTTGGGAACCTACCGCAAGGACCGAGCCTCGGTGCAATCCATTTGCTGCCAGCAGATCATCGCAATCAGCTCCAAAACGCTGGGCCACTGCGCACACGCTGTCACCTGGGCGTACCACGTAGACCCCTCGTTGCGCCACCGTGCTGCGCGGTCGGCCAGCCGGAGGCACCTGCAGTTTCTGACCAGCACGGATAACCGCGCTTGAGCCGAGGCCATTAAGCGCCATCAGCTCAGAACAATTGGTTCGAAAGGCGGCTGCGATGCCACAAGCAGTATCACCCGAGCGTACCGTGTATTCCAATACCCCGTGGCCTCGTGTTTCTGATGGCATCATACGCAACCGCGCCACGTGGTTAGCCCAACTGCCCGAGCGCGGTGGTAAGCGCAAGCGGTAACCATTGGGAACAAAACGCCAGCCATGCCAGACAAAACGGGTTAACGCGGGGTTTAGCGATTTTAGTTGCGCCTCACTAAGACCAAATACACTCTGGATTCGCGCAATAGACACCGGCCTTTTAAGTTTCAAGGTACGGTAAGTCAAGGGTCGATCCGGCTGAATGTCTCCAAAAAAACGCTTGGCGTTGCGAGCCACATATCGAGCCGCCAGAAACCCTGCATAAAAATTCTTTACTGCCACCTGAAACTTGCTCGAGCGATAACGGTTAATCACTCGGATGTAATCAGGCCCCAGTTTTTTGATCGCTCGGCGCATACCATTAACGCCGTAGTTATACGAGGTGATCACAAATGGACTGAGCGCACTATCAGTTACCTTTGGGTCCTTGGCTTGCGCTGCCACCGTCAGAGTCTTGCGGGCATCCTTGAGATAACGCGCTGCAGCCCAACTTGCTGCCTCAGGGTCTAGACGCTCGTCGACTGTGGCATTCAGTTCGAGCCCAAGCGTGCGTCCAGTAGCGGGCATAATCTGCCACAGCCCGGCAGCGCCCACTCGCGAGTAGGCCTTAGGGTTATAGGATGACTCCACAAACGGCAGGTACTGAATATCGCTAGGCAGACCGGCATCTTTAAGAACTCGACGCACCAGCGGACCATAGGTGCCAAAGCGGCGCAATGCAGCCTGAAAACCATTACGGTTGCCAGACTGACAGCGGATATTTGTTGCCGCCTCGCGAATCTCAGCCGGTGAACGATCTGGAAACAATGTCAGCAGATGCTTACCGTAGGCACTGCTGACTCGGTATTTACGCTCAAGCTGGCGCGCAAGGTTATGCATCTCCCCAGCAACACGCTTTTTCTGGTCCTTGATAAAAGGTGTATTGCCCTTGCGTCCACAGGCGCGCTCCTTGAAAACCTTGTAGACACGGTGCGGGGCACGCGCATCATGTAATACCGAATCTTGGCTGTTCCAGCGGCTGTAGATATCGATCCAGAAATTCACCCGGTCCTGCAATTCGCGTGGGCAGGGAAAAGTCGCACTACACTGCATGGTGTGCTGCTTAACCTCAACAAAAGCGCGCACCGATGGTGATGCGAGAAGACCTGTGCCGAGCGCACAGATCATCAAATACAGTATTCCCCGGTTCAGCCGATCAGGCATAATTTTTTCTGGGTCTAGGGTAGTGGCAGGTTCGCAAAACCCCCAAAAGGGCCATACTCGAGCCTAGGAGAGGTTTCCAGGCCCCTATGCTATCAATTTGCGCTGCGATCGGGAATGCCCTGGGTACGCGCAGGGCTTTTTCAGTCAAAAAATAGGCGCCTTTGCTACACTTGCGTCCATTGAGATCTGCCTGCCTTGGTTCTAAGGCCTCTATCAGCCCCCGCCATGACACACATATCAACCAACCATATCACTGCCAGCGTAGCAAACGCACTGCAGTACATTTCTTACTATCATCCACCGGATTTTATCGAGTCCATGTCTCGGGCTTACGAGCGTGAGGCTTCGGAATCTGCAAAGAATGCGATCGGACAGATACTAATCAACTCGCGCATGGCTGCCGAAGGTCACAGGCCGATGTGCCAGGATACCGGGATCGTCGTTGTATTCATCAAAATTGGCCAGTCGGTGGTTATTGATGGTGACATCTCTTTGCAGAACGCAATCGATGAAGGCGTACGCCAGGCCTACACCGACCCCGACAATCCACTACGAGCTTCGGTGGTATCCCCGCCAATAGGTGAAAGACGAAATACCGGGGACAATACCCCCGCCGTGGTCCATATCGAGATGGTAACGGGCGATACACTTGAGATAACTGTTGCGGCCAAAGGGGGAGGCTCGGAGAACAAGGCGCGCCTGGGTATGCTTAACCCCAGCGATGATCTGACACAGTGGGTAACCGATACCCTGCCTGGTATGGGCGCCGGCTGGTGCCCGCCGGGTATCCTGGGCCTGGGTATTGGCGGTACCCCGGAAAAAGCACTGCTGCTTGCCAAGGAATCGCTGATGGCACCCATCAATATCGACCAAATTATCGCCGATGGGCCCAAGAACCCCATTGAGCAGTTACGCCTTAATATTTATGAGTCGGTCAACCGTCTGGGCATTGGGGCGCAGGGGCTCGGTGGGCTGACCACTGTGTTGGACGTCAAGATTCTGGAGTACCCAACGCATGCTGCCTCACTGCCGGTAGCGATGATTCCCAATTGTGCGGCAACCCGACATATCCACATCACTCTGGATGGCAGTGGACCAGCAAAGTTACCCACGGTTGACCTGGCAAACTGGCCACAGATCGCCGCACAGACTGGCGGACGGCGAGTTAACCTGGATACGCTGACCCCAGAGGATTACCGATCCTGGCGTATCGGTGAAACCCTGCTACTGAGCGGGCGTATCCTGACCGGACGTGACGCTGCTCACAAGCGGATCGCAGATTGTATTCAAACCGGTGAAGCGCTGCCTGAGGGCGTGGATCTTAATGGCCGGTTCATCTATTACGTTGGGCCAGTGGACCCGGTAGGTGATGAAGTCGTTGGCCCGGCCGGACCGACCACCTCCACCCGAATGGATAAGTTTACCGATACCCTGTTGGAACACACTGGCCTCGCCGGAATGATTGGCAAGGCCGAGCGCGGACCAGATGCGATAGAGGCGATTCGTCGTCATGGCAGTGTTTATCTAATCGCGGTAGGCGGCGCCGCCTATCTGGTTTCTCGTGCTATCCAGGCATCACGGGTCGTGGCTTTTGAAGATCTGGGAATGGAGGCCATCTATGAGTTCGAGATCCAAGATATGCCCGTAACAGTCGCAGTCGATAGTACCGGCGCCTCAGTACATCAGGAAGGGCCCCGTCTATGGCGCAAGAAAATTGAATCGTTTCCGGTACGTGTCGCCTGATAGCGGATAAAAACACCATGCTCACCCGACCTCGCCTTTTCACCTGCTGTGCTGCAATAATCCTAGCATTACTCTTACCCGGGACCCATGCCGAGGAAAACAGTCTAGGCACGTTTATGGGGGCGATGGAGACGACACATCCCACATGGTTCAAGGAGAGTTTTCTAGATTTCGAAGAGGATATCGCCCAGGCCACGACCGAAGGTAAGCGCCTGGTACTGTATTTCTGGCAAGCAGGCTGCCCCTACTGCAATGCCCTGGTCGAGCACAACTTCACCCAGCGTGATATCACCCAGACGATGCGTGAGGATTTTGACCTGGTAGCGATCAATATGTGGGGTGACCGGGAAATCATCCAGGTGGGGGGGCGAGAATTTAGCGAGAAAACTCTCGCGGCCGCACTCAAGGTGCAATACACCCCGACATTGCTGTTCTTCGATGAGACGCGCAAGGTCATACTGCGCCTAAACGGCTATTATCCACCGGACGATTTTCGTAAAGCACTGGCGTATGCAGGTAACCAAGGAGAAAAACACGGCATCTTCGCTGACTACCTGGAAAACCAGGCAGGCGGTTCGGCCAACACTGCTCTGCACACTGAAGAATTTTTTGAAGCACCGCCTTATGACCTGTCGCTACAAAGTGGGCGGGCGCTCGCCGTCTATTTCGAACAGGGTCAATGCCGTGAGTGTGACACACTGCACCAGCAACTGCTGTCACAGCCGATTGTGCGCACCCAAGCCAAAAAGATGCGCGCGATCCAGCTTGACATGTGGTCCAACACCCACCTGATCACGCCAGATGGACGCAAGCTGAGTGCACGGACATTTGCCCAAGAACTGAATGTGCAATTCGCACCCACGGTGGTATTCTTTAACGCCAAGGGCGTCGAGATAATGCGCCTTGATGGGGCCTTTCGCACTTTTCACACTCAAGGCATTATGCGCTACGTCAACGATCGCGCTTACGAGCATGAACCCAGCTTCCAACGCTACCTGGGAACATACGTGGAACACTTGCAAGAGCAAGGTTTCGATATTGATATTTGGAGTTACGATCAATCGGTCAGCCGCAACGGACAGCCCGCGCTGATCGACTGACAATCCACACCGCCCAGGACCAACTGTATTTATGAGGCCCCCTGATTACATTCGTGAGGATTTCTCACGCGAGCCGTTGGATCCGGCTTTGCTCGAGAGTGAGCCCATGGCACAGTTCGAGTCGTGGTTTTCACAAGCCTGCACCATCGATCCAGAAGCGCCCAATGCCCTCAGTCTAGCCACTGCCTCTTCAGCAGGACGTCCGAGTGTGCGTACGGTGTTGCTCAAACTCTACGATGAATCTGGCTTTATCTTTTTTACGAACTATGGCAGCCGTAAGGCCTGTGATCTTAGTGAGAACCCCTTCGGCTCAATGCTGTTTCCATGGACCCGCCAGGGGCGACAGGTCATTGCCAATGGCCCGGTCACTCGTATCTCAAGCACCGAGTCACTGAAATACTTCCTAAGCCGTAGCCGCGGCAGCCAGTTAGGCGCCTGGACATCAGCTCAAAGCAGTGTGATTTCAGCGCGATCCGTGCTCGAATCCAAGCTACATGAAATGAAAAACAAATTCTCCGACGGCGAAATACCACTTCCCAGTTTCTGGGGAGGCTACCGACTCGAGCCAGAAACAGTTGAATTCTGGCAGGGTCAGGCTGACCGCATGCACGATCGCTTCCTCTACAGTCGCGACACCAACGGACACTGGCAGGTAGAACGTCTTGCGCCTTAGCGTTTTTTGACTACACGAGCCAATACCGCTCGTTAGCGCTGGATGTCGCCATCTTAAGAGTCAGGCTATTCGATTGCGCCCATATTTTCTGCCGGTAAGCGCACCGGAAATTGTGCACGAATAGCCTCATCAAGAGCCGTCGGGATATGCACCGGTCTAGGAGCGCTAAGAATCTGTGCCACTCGTTGGCGGGCATTTTCGAGCAGGTCTGGGCGGCCTTTCTCGTTCCACTCCTTGGGACTCAGGCGATCACTCACCTCGGGGTACACGTAATCGCGTTGCATTAACGCCCTAGTCTGACTGTGCCCCAGAAAATGGCTTGGCCCTCCGATACAGACCTCCCGAATCGCATCTATCGATAGTGACTCGTCGGTCACCTCAATGCCACGAATGGTACGGTTGATGGCACCCAGCATATCGTTGTCAATGACATAACTCTCAAGGCAACAACCCAGTAGACTGGCGTGCATTCCAGCAGCCTCGTAGACCAGATTAGTACCGCTGTGTCCGGCTAACACATTGGTATAGGCCTTCTCGTAACCGGACTGCGCATCTGGCAGTTTGGCATCAGCCATGCCTGCGGCAATGCCTGTGGGCAGATCATAATAGCGCCCCATCTGGCCGCAGGCCGCCATCAGCACTGCCTGCTCACCACTGCCGCCACTCATCGCCCCCGTGCGCAGATCAGAAACAAAAGGCCAGGTGCCAAAAATGCACGGATGGCCCGGTTGAAGCAGATTGACATAGACCAGCCCCCCCAGGACCTCAGCCACTTCCTGCACCACGGCACCCGCCAGTGATGCAGGGCTGGTCGCACCAGCCTGGCCAGCTGCCAGCAGCAGCACGGGCATACCGTGACGGACGCAAGCTTCTAGCACCCGGCAGGCGTCTTCGGCAAAACGCATTGGCGGAACAACAAAGCAACACGAGCAACTGACAAAAGGTCGTTCACGCCATGCCTGCTCGCTGCCCGCGATCATCTCCAGCATTTGCATAGCCTGATCGACATGTGCAGGGTCCACAAAACTGGTACCCACATGTTTACTGGTACCGGCAACCGCCGCGTAACATGTATTGAAATCCATCTCGGCCGGGTCTTCGATATCGCGCAACACCATGGAGCGTTGAAAAAAATGAATATGCTCCATCTGGTCAACAATACGCGCGGCATCGTATAGGTCCTGAGCTGTGGATTCGCGGTACTCGCGCTTGACCGTATCGACCACATGCACGGCCGCGCCCGCAGTGCCAAAATAGGTACGGCTGCCACTCAGATGCAGATCGAAACGGGAATCCTGCCCATATAGCGTGATATTGCGCGCGCAGCGGGCCAAGGTATCTTCGATTAGCGAGCGGGGAAAAAGTAACCGGCCATCGTCCGTCAACGAGCCGCCGGCCTGAGTCACCAGATCAACGCAAGAGGGCAAGGCATTGGCGAAGCCGATAGTCTCAAGGACCTCGAGCGCCGCTTCGTGGATACGGCTGACCTCATCCTGCGTTAACGGCTGATAGCGCCCGCCAGATTGTCCCGGGCGCACTGGTTTTTCGTCTTCGGGTATCGGTGCCGCACGCAACGCCTGTCGCGCTACCCTGCCACCCATCCGGTTGGACTTTCCTCTCATCTTTGCCCCCTGCTACTCGGCTCGATGCATCCTACTTTAATCAGAACGCTCAGCCTGACGGCCACGTTTTTCTGCACGCAGCAATGTGGTCGCCATTTCATCACCTCTGAGCATGACCCGTTGATACGTCGGCAATACTTCAAAACCAGAGTGCGCTCCGGGCTCTACAACACCCTCACTCAGGAGCATGCCACTGTGGCCTGCATTCATAGCCAAGCGTATCGTCTCGGCATTGTAGTCGCCGTTTCCCCCGAAGGGAACGGAGAAAATTGAAGTTTTCTGTATCTCCGGCAAGTTGTTCAGAAAGCGCCAGTTCTCATCGATTTCGCGCCACTGGTCAGCTTCGTTTAGCGATGCCATTACGTAATGGTTAAGGCTGTGACTGCCATAGCTCAACAGCGGATGAGCTAGCAATCCCGAACTGGTGGGCGTATAGATTCTCTGAAGATCGGCTGGCAACTCGACTTCTGTCAGGAAATCATCTAAAGCACTCTCAACCACACGACTGTTGTTCCGCGGATCTTTGGTATAGCGATAAAAAGGCTGATCAGGATTGCGAAAGAATTTGTCGGAGTAACGATGCTCAAACTCGGCGACCCGATTGGTATTGATAATAAAACGTATCTTGTCTCGCCAGAAGATACCGCCGTCCATGAAGGCGCGGTTAACAAAAATCGTGAGCGGTATCTGTAACGCTTCGAAAACACCCAGCGCCTCATCGGTAATACAGCGATACCCGTCATCCGCAGTAACAGCAGCCAACCCAGTGCGATCTAGTGCCAGGCAATATTCGTCGAGCGGCAAGAATCGAAAATAACGGGAAAGCGTTTCTAACTGGCGGAACAGGAGTTCAGGCGTCACATTGTGCAGACCTTTCGCAAGCGCGACTGGTGGTGAACTGAAAGTGCCGTGGTAAAGCAGCACTATACCCGCACGCTTTGCCAGTTCCTCCAGTGTCTGCTGCTCGGTACTCATCAGTATCTGTCATCCTCCAAGCCAATCGAATTTGGCCCTACGCGAGCCCAGTAGCTAAAGGCTAAACTACGAGGACCATTTCAGGCAAAACAAAAATGTCAGTTTCAACTACTCAATTTCACCTGGGCGCACAGGAGATTCTCAAAACTGTGAAATTCGGCCCCCTGGTCGATGCCCTTGAAGCTATGCACCGCGAGGCTCCAGCCGACGTTAGGGATATGCTGCTGGAACAAGCCGGCTCTAAGGAAACGGACTATTGCCTGATCAGGGCTGCCTGGCAACGCGGCGAGGCCTTGGGGGTCAAGATCGCGAGCGTCTTCCCCGAAAACCAGGCACTTGAGCTTCCGGCTATCCACGCGGCATACATTCTTTTCGATGGAACTACTGGCGTGCCTTTGCAGTCTATTGACGGTACCGCGCTGACTTATCTTAAGACCGCGGCCGACTCGGCATTGGGCTCACGATTGTTGGCACGGCCTGACTGCCGGCGCCTGCTGATGGTCGGCGCGGGCGCCATGGCGCCTTATCTCATCGAGGCACATTGCACAGTGCACCCAGGTATCGACAACATCCGGATCTGGAACCGCTCTGCCAACAGGCGCGATGCGCTAATCGAGACACTGGGTGCTGACCGGCCAGTAGAAGCCACTGATAACCTCGCCGAGGCAGTGGCCTGGGCCGACATTGTCTGTTGTGCCACCATGACAACAGACCCATTGATTCGTGGAGAATGGCTAAGCCAAGGTGTCCATCTCGATCTGGTTGGCGCTTTTCGCAAAGACATGCGCGAAGCGGATGACGAAACACTTCGCCAAGGGCGGCTGTTCGTGGACTCACGCCAAACCACTATCGGCGAGATCGGCGAACTGCTTATTCCAATGAACGCCGGAGTCATAACGAAAGAGGATGTGCTCGCCGACCTTTATCAGTTGTGCGCGGGTCATCCGGGGCGTGGCAACCCAACCGAAATCACAATATACAAAAATGGGGGAGGTGGCCATCTGGATCTGATGACTGCACGCCACATTCGGGAACGCTGTACCTAACCCTGAGCCAGCAGGCATGAGAGCCATGTTCTCAGTTGTCGCTAGCCCGAGCCTCATTGTCCGAATCAGCTGTCGCGTGGAGCACTTCCTGGCGCGTGTCTAGCAACAAGTCATCATAGTTTTTCTGTGCGGTCTCGCACACACCCAGGTTTCTGGTAAACGGAGAGCAAGATCCGCCATAACCGCACCCTGGGTAAATAACGCCATGTAAACCCCGCGCCACAATCCACCCTCCCGCCGTTATCGCCGCCAGACCCCATGTGGCGCCTGTCTTTACCGCACCTTCCAGGTCTGGCTCCGATCTACGCGGCTCGGTCAACGTTCCGACTAGGCGAAGAGATGGGACCAAGCTTGCCGCCGATACGCCTAAACCTTTAAGCGCCTTGGATTGGATTGCCAGCACAATACTCTCATCATCAAAATGAAGCCCACCTTGCACCAGATAAGCGACGTCTGGTGTTTTTATCACGATCGTATCGCGCGAGATCGCTGCACCGTCGATTACGCGAAAGCCGATCAGGCCACACTCTATATCATGGTATTCGGATTTCTTTTTTTGGCTCACAAGTCGAAAAATCTGCGAGGTGATCGACTGAGTCAGAAAATCCAACCCACTAGCGGGTATATAGGCATCACTACCTGAAACAGATATCCGGCCGTTGGCCCCAGCCAGCATCTGCTTCAGGGATTTACCTTGCCCAGCTAGTTCGATGTCGACATTGATCTGCCCGCGTATCGGCAGGTCTTTATCGCGCAACTCAGGGATCTGCTCGACCTCCATCTTTTCTATTTTGAAACCCACTTTGGTGGTGTAAACATCTTCCCGGGCATCCGCCATCAGATCCAAATTAAACCGACCCCCGGATAACTGTCCGGAATCAGCGTTAATCGTCAGGACACCATCAAGAACCTGGATGTTCGCACTCAGGTTCCCCGCCTCAGCCTTTCGCCCAATCAACTGTCTGGCTTTGAATGCAACGTCCAAATCAACTTCTCTCATCCACATCAAGGGCAACGGGGTGTCATTGAAAACCGGCCCTCCAAGAGTTGATTTTTTAATAGTTTCAGGTGGCCGCGGGAATAGTTCAATCAGACTCAAGCGCTTTGAGTTGAGTTCGCCGCTAAGACGCAACTTGTCATCCTTAGCAACTTGCAGTTGGGGTAAGGTCGCTATATCCAGACCATTAATCGAAAGCGAACCGTCCAGATTATTATTCGCCACTGTTAATGAAAAATGATCTGAATGAAGGCCCTCATCGTCCAGCGACAAACTACCGGAAAAGGCCACGGGCCCAAGATCAGGAAACTTACCGGGCAGAAATGCATCAAGGTTGACAAGCGATTTAGCCTCTATCCGGGTATCTACCTTCATGCCACTACGCAATGGCCATGCAAGAGCGCCGGCAACCGATGCGCTGACACCGGGGGCGTCAAGATTGAGATGACCCTGGAGCAGTTGAGTCGCGCCACCGGGACGATGGACGGTGCCGTGCAAAGATAATGGGCCTGCGCCGGGTAATTTGCTGTTGAGCAAGTGATTCAGTTTAATGACATCATCGGTCTCAAGGCGCCCTTTCAAATTAAATTCTGCGCCCTTTTCCAACGCGCTCACCTGGCCGTGAATAAAAGCCTTGAGCGCATCGGTCTTGATATCCAGCGTGAGGAAATACGGCGCGCCCGGCTTAGACGCCCCCACCAGACTGGCTTTTAGCTTTACTGAATCTGCGTATGACGGATTGATATGCAGTTGTTGGGCAAACCGCCCGATGTCGACTAACTCAACATCGATCGCCAAAGAAGATGCGCCGAGTTGGGTGATATCTGGCACCTCGGCGGAAAAACGGCCTAGTCTGATACTCTGGCCGGCGAATGTGCCCCTAAGTTTCGTAAGACTGGTGCGCTCGGCGGTATGCTGAATTCGGGCACTTCCCTTGACACCAATCGCTGAATAATCATCGAGAGGCAATTCGAGCAAGCGACCCATTGCACCGATATCGTCAATCGAAACATCGACTATCGCATCCAAAGTCACCGGCCCGGCTAGCGACTCGACTGCGCCGTCGAAACTGACACGGCCTAGATCATTAGCCCAAATACCCGCGAGTTGAGTCAATGCCAAAGCGCCAGGGTCGCCGGTCAGCGCGCCATTAACCTCGCCCTTGGCGCTAAGTGGCAGCTTAAGACCAAACCGTGCCGCCAGTGCCGCAATGTCATCCGACGTGGCTGTAAACGGCAGGTTGAACTGCGCCTGCTTGCCCAAGGGGCCGATAGTGCCTGTCGCCTTGAGGCTGAGCGGATCAGCATTAATATTTAGATCAATCTCGGTGACATGAAGATCTCGCCTCTGGCCGGTCAGCGCGCCATTAACCTCGCCCTTGGCGCTAAGTGGCAGCTTAAGACCAAACCGTGCCGCCAGTGCCGCAATGTCATCCGATGTGGCTGTAAACGGCAGGTTGAACTGCGCCTGCTTGCCCAAGGGGCCGATAGTGCCTGTCGCCTTGAGGCTGAGCGGATCAGCATTAATATTTAGATCAATCTCGGTGACATGGGTATCACCGGGCCGGCCGCTGACACGGGCACTGGCCGACGCGCGCCCCACATACGGCAAGGCTAAGCCATAGGTCTTAAGAAATGGGCCAAGGCTATTCGTTGTGGCCTGGGTTGCGAACTCCACCCAGGGACCCCCAGAGGCCCCCAGTTGTTCCACGCGCCCCGTTGCCTTGGCACGCCCATGCTCTCCTTCGGCTTTGACCACCACATCATCAATGCGAAAATTGCCGAAAGAGCCGCTTAGCGTTCCTTGCGCCTGTGCCGTCGCCGCAAACGGCACCTTTCCCTTGTACAGGCTGACCAGTTCGCCCAAATGTTCGGTCTCAAGGAGCACCTGAAAACGACTGGATCGTTCAGAGCCGCGGCGGCTGGGGCGTACCAAGCTGAGTGAACCCGATGTGGTCAACCGCAGTAGCGAAGATTCTGTCGTGACGTCAACATTTTCCAGTCGCAAATTCCGATCGGGCCGACCGCGCAGGTGAGCTGTCACGGCGGCGCTACCATCGAGCAGTCTCGCGTTTCTCGCTGACAACCCCGGTATCACAACCTGCATCGCAGCCTTCAGATCAGAAGTTTTGAGATCCAGTGCAAGATCAAAATCAGCGCCGTCCATTAAGTCATTGACACTGCCATGAACCTTGCCGGCCATTGTCCCCAGCGAAAGATCCAAAGTGGCTTCCAGATCGTCCTCCTTAAGGGTCAGCGAGCCAACTAAGGTCAATGCTACCCCGTTCAGGCTGCCAGTCAGCGTAGCCTCACTACCCTCACCCCTCGAGGGCAAGGTCAAAGTCAAACGTTCAAGGTATAGATCCTGATGCAACCGGGGGTCACGCCCAGCAAATACTAGCCGTGCATCCTGAATCAACACATCACGCGCGACCAGTTGCCCTAAGGCGGACGATGACTTGTCCGATGGTTTCTCTCGATCGAAGTGCCAGTTAGCCTGGCCATCAGCACTGACCGCCAGTTGGAGCGTCGGACCATCCAACTGCAACCGGCTGATCACGGCTATACCAGAGAACAGCGACCAAAGATCAAATTCGATAACTCCATTTTTAAGTTCCAATAGATCGACATCAAAAGTATCTGCAGGGCTCGCAAGGCGCAATCCGGACACCCCAAGGCGGGTTACTGGCCACAGTTGGAAATCCAGTGAATCGCTTATAGTCACCTCGCGATCAATGGCAACACTCAACCAGCGCGCCAGAGCATCACGATGGTCGTTCCAGTTCAGGTACTGCAGCGCCAGGGCGAGCACCGTGACCGTAGCCACCAGTACGGTCGCAACCGATAGAATAAGCCGCTTGACCAGTTTCACCATTGGGGATGCAAGCGGATGTCGCAATTCATGGGAACGAAATCTCGCGACCGAAGTTCATGACAGTTAAGATACCCCAAAATGAGCTGGACGGTAGACCAAACCAAAGCCAAAGCGGGCGGACGGTATCCAGCACAGGCAATCATCGGCCCAATGATATGAAAACATCGATCAACGATAACAAGCTGACCAAGAGACTGCGTCGCAAGACTGGGCAGGCAATCCAAGATTTTCAGATGATCGGCGAGGGTGAACGAGTTATGGTCTGCATCTCCGGAGGCAAGGACTCCTTTACTCTGCTCGATATCCTCAAGCGATTGCGCCAGCGGGCTCCGATCTCCTTTACTCTGCGGGCGGTTCATCTGGATCAGAACCAGCCCGGGTTCCCAGTTGAAACACTACGGGAATATCTTGAAACCACCGGGGTGCCCTTTGATGTCATCGATGAAGATACCTACAGTATAGTAAAACGTGTTATTCCTGAAGGCAAAACCATGTGCGGACTATGCTCGCGGCTGCGCCGGGGCATTCTCTACCGCTATGCTCGTGAACACGGCATGACTCGGATCGCCCTGGGGCATCACCGCGATGACATGATCGAAACCCTGTTTTTGAATATGTTTTATGGTGGCCAACTAAAATCAATGCCTCCCAAGCTGCTAAGCGACGACGGCACCAATGTGGTAATCCGTCCGCTGGCCTATTGTACCGAGGCCGATATCACCGATTACTCTCGTCTACGCGAATTCCCGTTGATCCCATGTAATTTGTGTGGCTCACAGGATCACCTTCAGCGCCAGGCCATCAAGAAGATGCTGGCAGGCTGGGAGGAATCCCGCCCAGGACGCATGGCCAGTATTTTCCGCAGCCTGACCCACGTCGCGCCGAGTCAACTGGCTGATCGGAACCTTTTCGACTTCGCCGCATTGGACTCACACCAAAAATTCAGCCAATGGCTTCCAGAGGGTGTCAACCAACACCCGACCGGCTCGGATTCTATCGAACCCCTGGAGCGTACTGTTTGAACGCTGATACCTTCAACTCGGGTCTGTTGGAATACCTGCACCGATCTCCTACTCCATTTCATGCTGTTGCCAGCATGGTCAAACAACTGCAGGCACAGGGCTTCACGGCGCTCGACGAAGGTGCAAGCTGGTCTGTATCACACAAAGATGCGGCGTTTGTTGCTCGCAATGATTCCTCGCTGTGCGCCTTTCGAATCGGTAGTTCCCCAATCAGTGAAACGGGACTACGCATTATCGGAGCCCATACCGATAGCCCCTGTCTGAAGATCAAGCCTCGACCTGAATCCTGTCGTGAAGGCATTTTACAACTTGGGGTTGAAGTCTACGGCGGCGCACTGCTTGCGCCCTGGTTTGATCGTGACCTGTCGCTGGCGGGTCGGGTCACTTGCAAGACCCGCGAAGGAAAATCCATCTCGGTACTGATCGACTTTGAAAAACCCATTGCGACTATCCCCAGCCTGGCGATACACCTGAACCGCGATATTCACAAAAATCGCTCCATCAACCCGCAAAAAGAGCTGGTACCACTGCTATGTGATCTCGCGGGCGAGACAGTGCCTGATTTTCGCCAGATGCTGGCCGACCAAGCACGCCAACAGCACCCCGATGCAAAGATTGAGACAGTCACTGACTTCGAGATCAGCTGCTATGACACGCAGCCGGGGCAACAAGTAGGCTTAAATGGCGACTACCTGACCAGTGCGCGACTGGACAACCTGCTCAGCTGTTATGTCGGCCTGCGCAGCCTTCTTGATGCCGACAGCGACACAACAGTGCTTCTCATCTGCAACGATCACGAGGAAGTCGGCAGCGTTTCCGCAGCAGGTGCCCAGGGCCCTTTACTTCGCTCAACCCTGGAAAGGCTCTGCGGAACAGGGGAATCACTGACCCGTGCACTGTCGCACTCATTACTGGTCTCGACCGATAACGCCCATGCCGTGCACCCCAACTATGACGATAAGCATGATCCGCAACACCGGCCGCGGCTCAATGGCGGCCCGGTGATCAAGTTCAACGCTAACCAACGCTACGCCACCAACAGCGTCACCGCTGCCATCTTCCGCGACCTCTGTGCCAAGGTGAAGGTGCCGGTACAGACCATCGCCATGCGCAGTGACATGGCCTGCGGCAGCACTATTGGCCCAATCACCGCCAGCACAGTGGGTATTGATACAGTAGATGTGGGCGCACCTCAACTGGGTATGCATTCACCGCGCGAAGTTACCGGCTGGCGTGACCCAGTTTGGCTTTATCTGGCCCTCAAGGCTTTTTTCGAATCTCCAACCCAACCCGGTCAGTGAGTCCGCCCGACCCGAGGGCAGGCTACGGGCTCCTTCGCGGTCTGCTGTTCGATTTTGACGGCACACTGATCGACAGCGAACTTGATCTTCACCTGCCGGCATTCAACCAGGCATTTGCAGATGCCGAGCTGGCCTGGCACTGGGATGTATCTGAATACACTCAGTTGCTTGAGGTGCCTGGCGGTCACGAACGTATCTGCGCCTACGCCGAGAAACGCTGTCCTGAACTGAGCGCCGCCCAACGCCATACGTTGGCCAGCAAACTGCATACAGCCAAGAACGCGAGGGTACAACAACGACTGAATGATCGCCCCCTCAGCCTGCGCCCTGGTATGGGCAAATTACTTAATCAGGCGAGTCGGGCCGGGCTACGGCTAGGCATTGCCAGTACCGCAAACTCGCGCACCATCGAATCAGCCTTGAGTGGTGCGTTGGCGCAAAACGTCTGGGAGCTTTTTGACACTATCGTTGGCGGCGACCAGGTTGTCCGCGTAAAACCTGCACCCGACGTGTACTTACAAGCGCTTAAGAACCTTCAACTTGATGCCAGTGAAGCTATTGCAATCGAAGATTCGCCGCCCGGCCTTGCGTCTGCGCAGGCAGCCGGACTGGTTACTGTGATCTGGCCCAACGCAATGACCTGTAGCGAAAATTTTGATACCGCAGCACTGGTACTCGACTATCAAGGCGATCATGCCAACCACACTTTGCCAAGCGCCTCCACACAAGCACATGCGAGTGATCTCATCGGCCTTGACCGCTTGGCTGCCCTACTAGGGTAACCTTCCCTACCGACACACACGAGAATGTGTCCGGCGCAAAAAAACCGGGCACAAGGCCCGGTTTCGTCTGGCCCAGCACTCGGACACCTGATCAGTACCCAGGCCAACTACGGGCTTTACTGCGATTGCTCTACCATGTAATCCACAGCCAACTTAATGTCATCATCACTTAAGTGGGCAAAACCGCCTTTGGGAGGCATGTAACCGGTCTCGCCCTGATAGCCCACGATCGCGTGCTCATAAAGCACTTCGGCGCCTTGTGCGATACGATCGACCCAAACGGCCGGGTCTCCGACCATGGGAGCACCGGCCACACCAGAGGTGTGGCAAGCCATACAGCCGCTGTTGTAAATAGCGGCGCCGTCGGCATTAGCCGCCATAGGCATCAGGCTAAGCAGGGCCGTGCTGATAAAAATGAATCGTTTTTTCATTGATTAACTCCTTACAATTAGGTTAATAGAAGATAAAGCCGTACCGCCATAATTCAACTGGCACGTGCAGGAAAATTTGTAAATTTCGAGTCTAGAGCCTGAATCCAGATAGGTAACCGTGCCAGGTTCATGATTCGCAAAAATTTGGTTGCCAATTTTTCACACCAGATGCAACTGGTGACTCCAATCTGGTGTGACCTGATAGGCGTGAAAATGAAATGAGCGGGAAAAGCTTAGTTGAGTTGTACTCCCCCTGCAGATGCGGGGGCAGCAGGCTGACCACTTTGCCAGTCAAACCAGGTTCATTATTACAACATTACAACCTACCGGGACCCAGAGATTGAGGTCAGCACTGATGAGTGGCAATTTAGTATTTTATAATTTTCTAGATCTATTTTTATAACTCCCGAATGGCAGCGAAGCGGATCTCAGGCCAACGATCCTGGGCCAGGCGCAGGTTTGCGCCATTTGGCGCGAGATAGGTCAAGGCTCCAGAGGCATCCAGTGCCAGATTCTGTGGCGATTTTCGTCTAATTTCGTCTAATTTGCTCGATTCCTTGCTATCTATCCACCTAGCGGTGATAACTGGAACAGCTTCGAAAATGCAATCAACGCCGTACTCGTGCTTCAGCCGATGAGCCACCACATCAAACTGCAGTATGCCTACCGCACCGAGAATCAAATCATTGCTTTGTAATGGACGAAATACCTGGGTTGCCCCTTCCTCACTCAACTGGTCGAGTCCCTTGTTGAGCGCCTTACTCCGCAGGGGGTCTGCCAGACGGACCCGGCGAAATAGTTCTGGCGCAAAACTAGGGATTCCAGAGAACTTAAGTTCCTCTCCCTCGGTGAAGGCATCACCAATTTGTATCGTGCCGTGATTGTGTAGGCCAATGATGTCCCCAGCGACGGCGCTGGCAGTTAACTCACGGCGCGAGGCCATAAAGGTGATTGCGTTATGCAACTGAAGATCACGCTGCACACGGACGTGGCGCACACGCAATCCTTTTTGATAAGTACCCGACGTAATCCGCAGGAAAGCGACGCGGTCATGGTGGGCTGGATCCATGTTTGCCTGAATCTTGAAAACAAATCCTGTAAAACCCGGTTCGACACTTTCCACTACACGCGACTCGGTAATGCGCGGCAACGGCGCTGGGGCATGATCAACAAAGGCATCAATAAGTTCGTCGGTACCCTCGTGGTTCAGTGCCGAACCAAAAAACACAGGTGTTAATTTGCCAGCAAGGTACCCGGCCCTATCAAAAGCGTGCGACGCACCCTGAAGTAGTTCGATCTCCTCACGAAGTCGTTCCGCATCAGAGCCGGCAATCGCATCAAGTTCTGGGTTGTCCAGGCCTTGGACGATTCTTGCCGGTGAACCACCGGCGCCGGACCGGTCAAACAGTGATGTGGAATCTTCATGAAGCCGGTAGACGCCGCGAAAATGGCGGCCCGAACCCAACGGCCAGGTGACAGGCGCGCAGTTGATACGCAGCACAGATTCCACCTCGTCCAGCAATTCCACAGGATCACGAGTCTCACGATCCATCTTATTAATAAACGTCATGATCGGGGTATCGCGCAACCGGCAGACATCCATCAACTTGATCGTGCGTTCCTCGACACCCTTGGCCGCATCGATCACCATCAGCGCCGAATCAACAGCGGTCAGCGTCCGATAGGTGTCTTCGGAGAAATCCGCGTGGCCGGGCGTATCCAGCAGATTGACGATAAAGTTGCGATATTCAAATTGCATCACCGAGGACGTTACTGAAATGCCGCGTTCCTTCTCGAGTTTCATCCAGTCCGACGTCGCGTAGCGACCACTCTTACGAGCACGAACAGTCCCGGCTTCCTGAATGGCGCCACCGTAATGCAGGAATTTTTCCGTCAGCGTGGTCTTGCCCGCATCGGGATGTGAGATGATGGCGAATGTGCGTCGCCGGTGCACCTCGGCGAGGTGATCTGACATGGAATTCTTATTGGCGCAGGCGGAATGGGCGCCGATTATAGCCGGCTATGACAAATTCTTCCTCGCAGCGGCTACCGCTTCCAGGTCTTCAGGACGCAGGGCCTATCCTGTTAAGCCGAAATCTCATCGCTCATCCCTTATTTCACGCTCATCTTCCTGAGCTCTGGCGGGCCGAAAAGATCGAGCAAAAGGCAACGGTATCTGCGGATTATATTTAGCGAAATCAACGGTCCGGTGACGGCGTACCAAGGTGATGCGATAACGGGTTTTCCATCTGCGCCGGTTCATAGTTGGAAACGTCCAAAGACAGGGCACATACCCAGTTCAGCAATGAATCATCATAGTTCCAGTGTAACCCTGTCCTTGGCCTGACACTACCACTGTCGCTGGCCTTGCTGCTCTTCGCCATCGCCACAAGCATGGGGCATAATTCCAACAACCTTGCATCCAGCCGGTAAAGCCAATGAACACGCCCCCTGCTGACTACCTGACGACTCGTGAATTGGCAGAAATGCTTCGAATCAAGGAGCGAAAAGTATATGACCTGGTCGCCAGCAACCGCGTACCCTGTACCCGGGCAACAGGCAAATTGTTGTTCTCCCGATCGGCCATCGAAGCCTGGCTGGGATCAAATGAGACAGGTCCGAAACGAGTTGAAAGCCCTGTCGTTCGACCAGACGTCGTTTTGGGCAGTCATGACCCTTTGCTGGAGTGGGCACTAAAAGAATCTGGTTGCGCAATGGCCAGTCACTTTGGCGGCAGCCTCGATGGCCTGGAACGTTTCGCTGATGCTAAAGGCACCGCCAGCGCCCTGCACCTGTTTGAGCCCGAAGGGAATACCTGGAACCTTGCCACGATCACCGCCCGCTTTTCTGGCCAGGAAGTGGTACTGATTGAATTTTGCTGGCGTGAACGCGGTCTGATCCTGCAACCTGGCCAAGAAGAAAACATTAGCTGCATCGCCGATCTGGCCGATCGCCGGGTCGTTGCCCGCCCGCCTGAGGCCGGTAGTCAGATTCTACTTAATCAGATGTTAGATAAAGCTGAAATTGACGTCAAGCAATTACAGTTCACAACAACGGTTCATAGTGAGACTGACGCTGCATCGGCAGTTCTGGAGGGTCTCGCTGATGCGGCATTGGGCTTGCGCGCGCTGGCTGAACGCTATCGCCTGGCCTTTGTCCCGATCATACGAGAGCGCTTTGACCTGCTGATTGATCGACGCGCCTGCTTCGAACCCCCATTGCAAAAACTGATCCACTTCTGTGGCTCACCAGCATTTTGCGATAAAGCAGCCAGTCTGTCTGGCTACGAGGTGCAAGGTTTCGGCACGGTACATTTCAACGGCTGAGCTCCCGCTCCCTACCGATAGTAGCCCCACCGAAGTTTTATCGGGCGTTAGGAAAAAACAATTGCTTACCATCCCGACGATAGGCGGCAATTGCCTGTTGCCCTTGGCCACCGATCATCCAATCGACAAACACTTGGCCTGCCTTCGCCTTTACATGCGGATGCTTTAATGGATTAACCAAAATAATACCGTACTGATTTAATAACAACGGGTCACCTTCAAACAGAATTTGAAATTCGTGCTTGTTCGCAAAACTAAGCCAAGTGGCGCGATCAGTGATCAAATAAGCATCCATACCGACAGCCACGTTCAGAGTTGCGCCCATTCCAGAACCCGTCTCAAGGTACCAAGTGCCACTGGCGGCGAAGGGCTCAATGGAGGCGAGGCGCCAGAGTGAGAGTTCTTTTTTATGAGTGCCCGAGTCATCGCCGCGTGAGGCGAAAAGCGCCTCACTCGATGCTATTCTTGCCAAGGCATCAGTGGCACTACTGGCGGCTAACAGGTCAGCCGGATCAGCTGGAGGACCAACAAATACAAAGTCGTTGTACATCAGGTCAAAACGCTCTACACCATAGCCATCCGTTACGAACTTCTCCTCCGCCGACTTCGCATGCACTAACAGGACATCAGCGTCGCCATTGACCGCATTACGGATTGCCTGGCCCGTCCCTACAGCCACCACATTGACTCGAACCCCGCTATCCGACTCGAACCGGGGAAGCAAATGATCGTACAGGCCAGAATTGGCGGTTGATGTCGTCGATTGGACAATAATGCTTACTTGCTCTGCCATGGCACTGACTGGCCATGCCAGAGCAAACCACAGGTGCCAGCAGGTGTAGCTTAATACTGCCTTCATCAGCATCCTCTGACTAATCCGATAACACCGACTACAAAACCAGTTAATGCCGGCACCACTATCAACGAAAGACTGGCCGGCGTTGCTTCGCTGCATCGACCGGGCGGACCAAGGCAATCACTAAGTTAACCCCGAGCGCCAGCAACATCAGAACAACACCCAGGGCCAGGGCTAGCTCAAGATTGCCCTTGGAGGTCTCAAGCGCAATCGCTGTGGTCATTACCCGGGTTAGATGGTCAATATTCCCGCCTACCACCATGACGGCGCCGACCTCAGCGATGGCGCGGCCGAACCCAGCAAGGCTGACTGTTGCCAGATTAAAACGCCCATCCCATAACAATGTGCGTAGCCGTCCCGGAGCGCTGATTGCGAGCGAGCTAAGATACTCGGCGTATTCACTATCTAACTGCTCGATGATTTCACGGGTCAAAGCGGTCACAAGGGGCGTGACTAAAACAGCCTGGGCGATGATCATCGCCCAAGGGGTATACAGAAGGTTAAACACACCCAAAGGGCCTGAGCGCGACAATGCAAGATATACCAGCAGGCCGACAACCACCGGGGGTAACCCCATCAGAGCATTACTGAACACGATTAGGGCACCGCGGCCCCGAAAGTGGCTCATCGCGATCGCTGCCCCTAAGGGCAGGCCAAGAACCAGCGAGATCACCACGGCCGTCAAACTGACTACCAGCGATAGCATCACGATCTCGACCAGGTCAGGATCAAAGCTCCCAATCATCACGAAAGCTATCTGGAGAGAACTGTATATTTCCTGCATATAAATGTTTTATTTACGATAAATAGGAAGATAATGGAATAAAAAAGTAATTAAAGCAACTAAATAACCTACCAAAAGAGTTCGCTACTTTCACCTCGCTCCGACGGCGATCAGCTCGAAGGATCCGGAAATGCACTACCCGGTGGGCGCGTGGTTTTCTGGGTTGTACGGTTTACAGATCAAGGGGTCGGATTGGTGCCACAATAGTTGTGGGGTCGGCCCGCCAGTTCACACTGAGATCATCGACGTATATCTCGATCTCGTTACCATCGGGATCAAGCAGATAGAGACTCTGGGTTATCCCATGGTCGGAAGCACCCTTGATAGTTACGCCGGCATCAATCGGTTCGTGGCGCGAATCTCGCTCATCCCGAGCAAGTCACGGTAAAAAGCCAGTGAACGCTCAAGGCTTTCGACATAAAAAACCACATGTCCAAGATGAGCGACTTTCATGACCCGGTATCGTCCAAAAGCTAAAGCTCAATCAAACTTGCTGTGAGGTCATGCGTATCGCATGCAGTAATCTCTACTTTAACCAAATCACCCGGCTGTATCCCCGTTGTACCAGGCAGGTGGATGACCCCATCCACATCTGGAGACTCGCTGGCGCTTCGACCAACTGCGCCCGCTTCGGTGACCTCATCGATCAACACCATGCATTCCCGGCCCACTCGCTGGCGTAGCCGGGTATGGGAAATCTCAGCCTGCACTTCCATTAACTCATCGAACCGGGCCTGGGCCAGCCCTGAATCCACCGGCTCCGGCAAATCATTAGCCCGAGCGCCAGTAACGGGTGAATAAATAAAACACCCGACCCGGTCGAGTTGGGCCTGGCGTAAAAAGTTCAAAAGCTCCTGAAAATCAGTATCCGTTTCCCCAGGAAAGCCGACGATAAACGTGCTACGGATTGCCAGCGACGGACAACGTTCGCGCCAAGCATTAACCCGCGCAAGATTGTCTTCTCCACTAGCCGGGCGTTTCATTAAGCGCAAAATCCTCGGGCTGGCATGCTGAAACGGTACATCAAGATAAGGCAGGATAATGCCCGATGCCATCAATTCCACCAGTTCGTCCACGTGAGGATAGGGATAAACATAGTGCAAGCGAATCCAAACCCCGAGCTCCCCCAGAGCCTGGGCGAGGTCAGTGATATGCGGGCGCAAGGCCCGCCCGGTCGCCAGATCTGCGCGACCACGTTGATCCACACCATATGCGCTGGTGTCCTGCGAAACGACCAGCAGTTCGCGCACGCCGGCGTCTACCAGACTTTTGGCTTCGCCCAGAACGTCGCTGGGTGGTCGACTGGCCAGTCGACCACGCATTGTTGGAATGATGCAAAAAGTACACTTGTGATTGCAGCCTTCGGCAATCTTCAGGTAAGCATAATGACGTGGAGTCAACTTAACCCCACCGGGCGGTAACAGATGATAAAAAGGCTCGTGCACCGGCGGAGCCTCAGCATGGACAGCAGCCATAACTGCATCACAATCCTGTGGCCCGGTGATCGCCAGCAGATTTGGAAATTTCTTTTTCAGTAGGTCGGCTTTTACCCCAAGACAGCCAGTCACAATGACTCGCCCGTTCGCGCCCAGCGCTTGGGAAATCACGTCCAGTGATTCATCAACAGCAGACTCAATAAAACCACAGGTGTTAACTACAACGAGATCGGCATGCTCATAGTTAGCTGAAAACCCATAGCCCTCGGCCTTCAACTGGGTCAGGATACGCTCAGAATCTACCGTTGCTTTGGCACAGCCCAGGCTTACAAAACCCACGGTTGGCGCATTCATCTGCCAGTGATCCTATCTACTTAAGCCAAGAAAATCTGAGCAAAACTTGCTAAGAAAAAGCCAGTCAGGCCGCCCGGCTGGCACGTTTTCTCTCGTGTTCTCGCAGCCATTTCTTGCGGATACGGATGGACTTAGGCGTAACCTCGACCAACTCATCTTCATTGATAAACTCCAGAGCATATTCCAAAGTCGTGGCAACCGGCGTGGTCAGCAGAATGTTCTCGTCAGTGCCAGCAGCCCGGATGTTGGTTAACTGCTTGGCTTTCAGAGGGTTCACGACCAGGTCGTTGTCACGGGAGTGGATGCCGATCACCATACCCTCGTATACCTCGGTCCCGTGGCCAACAAACAGCCGCCCTCTTTCCTGAAGGTTGAATAACGCATAGGCAAGCGCCTTGCCCTTAGACATCGATACCAGTACACCGTTGTTGCGTTCGCCGAGGTTGCCCTGAATTCTGGGCGCGTAGTGATCAAAGGCATGGTACATCAGACCCGTGCCTGAACTGACCGTCAAAAATTCTGAGCGAAAGCCAATCAGCCCGCGGCTTGGCACAAAGTAGTCGATCCGCACTCGGCCACGCCCGTCGGGAACAATATCACGCAGTTCGGCGCGGCGTTCTCCAAGGCGCTCCATGACGCGACCCTGGTAATCCTCCTCAACATCCACTGCGAGGGTTTCAAAAGGTTCGTGCACTTCGCCCTCTTCCTCACGCATGATCACCTCAGGACGCGAGATGGCAAGCTCGTATCCCTCACGGCGCATGTTTTCTATCAGAATCGATAAGTGCAATTCACCCCGGCCAGAAACCCGGAACTTGTCAAGGTCCTCCATGGGCTCTACCTGCAAAGCGACGTTGTGAATCAACTCCCGCTCAAGACGGTCCTTGAGATTTCGACTGGTGACAAACTTGCCCTCGCGGCCAGCGAAAGGCGAGTCATTCACCTGAAATGTCATGCTGAGCGTTGGCCGGTCCACACTCAACGCGGGCAGCGGTTCAACCATATTCGGGTCACACAGCGTGTCTGAGATACTCAGTGGATCAAGGCCAGTGACCGCAATGATATCGCCCGCCAGTGCGTTTTCAGACTCCACTCTCTCAAGCCCTTGAAAACTCAGAATCTGCAATACCCGCCCCTTACGAATATCCCCATTGGGTGCGGAGACAGATACAGCGCCGTTACGAAAGATCTGGCCACGCTGGATGCGTCCGATACCAATCACCCCTACGTAGGGGGAATAATCCAGAGCACTTATCTGCATCTGGAAGGGACCGTCAGAACTCACTGGAGGGACTGGGACATGCGTCACAATGGCCTCGAACAAGACCTGCATATCATCGGTCGTGCCCGGATCAGGCTCTTTTGCTGCCCAACCCTGTAGTGCCGAGGCATAAATCACCGGAAAGTCGAGTTGCTCATCCGATGCGCCCAGCCTATCGAACAGCTCAAATGTCTGATCTACCGCCCAGTCAGAACGGCTGCCTGGGCGATCAACCTTATTGATCACAACAATCGGGCAAAGCCCGTGACTCAGGGCTTTCTGGGTAACAAAGCGTGTCTGCGGCATGGGGCCCTCTACTGCATCGACCAACAATAATACCGAATCGACCATCGATAATACGCGCTCGACCTCGCCACCAAAATCGGCATGGCCTGGAGTATCCACAATATTGATACGCCACTTCTGCCAGGTGATGGCTGTATTTTTCGCCAGGATGGTGATGCCCCGCTCGCGTTCGAGCTCGTTCGAATCCATCACCCGATCAGTCATCTCACCGTGCGAGACCAAAGTGCCCGACTGGCGAAGCAGTTGATCTACCAGAGTGGTCTTGCCATGGTCAACATGGGCAATGATGGCAATATTACGCAAGGTATCAATCGAAGGGTGCATCTGGATTTTTCCTGAAGAAATACGCACCAATCGGTGCGGTGGCGCATTATAGAGGGGCGACCGCCCCATGTCGCTATCCGCTGAATTGACCAGCGGGTGATTCATGCGATCACAGCGATAACTGATAGCCAAGGGCATTCCATGCCTCAAACCAGGATTCTGAGATAAACAATCGGCGACCACTGACAGTGGCGCCTTTCTTTCTTGGATAGACTCTGTACTATCGCCCGTTTGCGCAAGGAGTAGTTCGCCATGATTGTACGACTGAATAATCTTGGCTCAGCGTTGCAAGTGCAAAAACAAACGGTTCTTCCTTTTTGACACATAAGTTGACTCAACCGATGCCGATCTTCGCCTACCGACAACTCTTTCATACTAATAGCCGCCTGGTGGTTTTCAGCTTTTTAATGGCGTTGTACTCGAGTTTTGGCCAGACCTACTTTATTGGTGTATTCGGCCCACAGATCCAAAGTGAGTTCGGTCTCAGTCATACCGCGTGGGGCGGCATCTACATGGCCGGGACACTGGCGAGCGCCCTGATGATGCCATTTACCGGCGGGTTAATCGACCGCTTTCGCCTGTCTCGCTACGCGTTGACCGTCTGCATACTGCTGGTGGGTGCCTGCGCGTATATGGCTTTGGTGCCAGGCCCCGTCGCGCTGGTACTGGGTATCTTTTTGCTGCGCCATTCGGGGCAAGGGCTGGCATCGCACGTTTCCATCACCAGTATGGCTCGTTATTTTGATCGAGACCGAGGTCGGGCGATTGCGGTCGCCTCGCTGGGCTACACCGTAGGTGAAGCTGCACTGCCATTCCTTGCCGTCCTCACAATCGCGGCGTTCGGCTGGCGCTGGACCTACGCCGGGGCTGCGATACTCGCCGGTATAACACTGATACCGGCAACCCTGTGGCTCTTGGGCGGCCACGACCGTTTTCATCAAAGGCACCTGGACAAATTATCTGCCAAGACAGATTCCCGGGAAAAAGCGACTGCCTCTTGGACCCGTGCTGATGTCCTGCGTGACCCGCGGTTCTACCTCATGACCCCGGGAATTCTGTCGTCTTCTCTGATCGCGACGGCGCTTTTCTTTCACCACCTCAATATTGCCCATGTCAAAGGGTGGTCTGGCGAATGGATTACGGGCGCTTACACGATCTTTGCGGCAGCCGGAATCGTGACCATGCTGCTGGCGGGCCCATTGGTTGACCGCTTGCGTGCCGTCAATGTGGTGCAAGTCATGCTGATACCGCTGGCGGTAGGATGCTTTATTCTGGCTTCAGTGAGCCACCCCCTGGGCGTCATCCCCTATATGATGATGCTGGGCATCCATACCGGCCTTGCACACACTTCAGTATCGGCACTGTGGGCTGAACTCTATGGCGTTAAACACTTGGGGGCGATCAAAAGTCTGTACATGGCGCTCATGGTACTGGCCTCGGCACTTGGACCGGTTAGCATGGGCATGCTGATGGACGCCGGCATATCGATATACTGGATCTGTATGAGTTTCGGCGGCTACGCGATCTTAGGAAATCTACTGATGATAGGTGCTCTTCGCACGCGGCCAACGATAAGTCGCGTCGATAAGGGTCGCCAGACGCTGCCATGAACGACCACGTCACTAACGATTACCAGAACCTGGGCCCCGCTGAAATCCTTGAGGCGGTAGACAGTCAGGGCTATTACAGCGATGGGCGGTTGTTAGTCATGAACAGTTACGAAAACCGGGTCTACCGAGTTGGCCTGGATGACGACAAAACTATCGTCGTTAAATTTTACCGACCCGGCCGCTGGAGTGATGCGGCGATTTACGAGGAACATCATTTTGCTCTTGAGCTGGCCAAGCGGGAGATCGCGCTGATCCCACCACTGGCCAATTCCAAAGGTGAGACCCTGTTCAGACACAAGAGTTATCGTTTTGCACTGTTTGAGTGCTATGGCGGTCGGCCACCGAATTTTGAGAGCCCCGATCAGTTACGCCAACTGGGTCGTTTTATCGGGCGATTGCATGCGGTTGGCAGCGAGACAGCCTATCAGCATCGACCCACACTGGACGCAGCAACCTTTGGTTCAAGTTGTGTCGAATTTCTTCTTAAGAACAAGTTTATTCCAGATGAGTTGATAACAGCATACGAATCTCTGAGCCAAGATCTACTGCAACGGATACAGTGGTGTTATGAACGCTGCCCTGAGATCAAGCTCATCCGAACCCATGGCGACTGTCATAGCGGCAATATCCTCTGGACTGATGATGGTCCACACCTGGTGGACCTCGATGATTCACGCATGGCGCCAGCGGTACAGGACCTTTGGATGTTTCTGTCCGGCGAGCGAGAAGAAAGGGAGATAAGTCTTGGCGTTCTGTTGGAAGGTTATACCGCCTTTGCAGATTTTGATCCGGCACAGTTAAACCTGATAGAGGCGCTGCGCACCCTGCGCCTGATGCACTATTACGCCTGGATCGCCCAACGCTGGGAGGATCCAGCCTTCCCAAGGGTCTTCTCGTGGTTTAATACGCCGCGGTCCTGGGAACAGCATATCCTGGATTTGCGCGAGCAAGCTGCCCTGATGGATGAACCGGCACTGGCATGGCAACCCATGTCCTGAAGACTGCTGTACCGGCGAGGGTCGCCTCCACCAAAGCACAAAAGTGCGCCACCTACTGTTGTTACTCCGTTTATGGATGAAGTCGAGCGATCTAATTCGCTAAGAACCTTTGCTACCCTAGTGCCCTACCTGTGGCCAGCAAAACGCCCCGACCTGAAAACACGGGTGGTTATTGCATTATTCAGCCTGATGCTGGCCAAAGCCGCCAATGTCTACGTGCCGTTGGTGCTAGGTGATGCCGTAGATCAGTTGGGAGCCCTCGACCAGCAACACGGGTTGTGGTTTGGCATTCCACTCGCTGTGATTCTTGCTTATGGTGCTTTTAGACTCTCGGTGCTGGTGCTAAACCAGTTGCGTGATGCCCTGTTTGCTCGGGTAGCCCAGAACGCCGTGCGCACCCTGGCACTACAAGTCTTTGAGCATCTGCACACGCTGTCGATGCGCTTTCACCTATCGCGCAAAACTGGAGCACTGAACCGCTTCATCGACCGAGGCACCAATAGCATTCAGTTTCTGCTTTCTTTTGTGGCCTTTAATATCGTACCTACCTTTATAGAGGTGCTGCTGGTCGGCGGTATTCTCTGGGCATTGTTCGGTTTTGCCTATACCGCAATTACTGTGATCACTATCGCGGTTTACGTATGGCTCACTTTCTTTATAACCGCCTGGCGTACCCGTATTCGCCGGCAAATGAACGATGCTGACAACGACATCAGCACCCGTACTGTGGATTCACTGCTGAACTTTGAGACCGTACGTTACTTCAATAACGAGGCACACGAAGCCACCCGACTCGACCTGGCACTGGCGGATTATGAGAAAGCCGCAGTGCGCACCCGGGAAAGTCTGTCACTATTGAACGTCGCACAGGCTGCGGTGATTACCATCGGTGTCACCGCAATGCTGGTACTGGCCGCACTGGATATACGCGATGGCGAGATGACTGTAGGCGACTTCGTAGTGGTGAATACCTACCTGATGCAACTGGCGATTCCGCTGAACATGCTGGGCACGGTGTATCGGGAAATCCGGCAGGCCATGGTCGATATGGAAAACCTGTTCTCACTGATGGATGAGGCGACTGACGTCGCCGATGCACCCGATGCCGAATCCCTGCGTTGTAGTAGCGGTACGGTCGAGTTTCGCAATGTGAGTTTCGGCTACGAATCTGACCGACGCATTCTGCACAACGTCAGCTTCACTGCCGCCTCTGGCAGCACGACCGCGATTGTCGGGCCAACCGGATCCGGTAAATCTACGATTAGCCGCTTGCTATTGCGTTTTTATGATCCTGATTCTGGGCAAGTTCTTATTGATAATCGGAATATCCGCAGCTTGACCCAACACTCGCTACGCCGTGTCATCGGCGTCGTGCCGCAGGATACGGTCTTATTTAACGATACCCTCTATTACAACATCGCTTACGGAGATCCACTGGCTGATGACGACCACATACTGGCAGCAGCCGGGGCGGCGCAATTGCACGATTTCGTCCAAAGCCTGCCGGCAGGCTACCAGACTCTTGTCGGTGAACGCGGCCTGAAACTATCGGGAGGTGAAAAACAGCGGGTCGCAATCGCTCGCGCCCTATTGCGAGATCCAGAGATTTTCTTTTTCGACGAGGCCACCTCGTCTTTGGACAGCACCACAGAGCGTGAAATTCAAGACAATCTGGCCCGTCTGTCACAGGGGCGGACCTCACTGGTTATCGCCCACCGCCTGTCCACAGTGGTTGGTGCAGACCAGATACTGGTACTCGACGACGGCCGCATTACCGAACAAGGTACTCACCCGCAGTTGCTGGCCGAAAAAGGCTTATATGCACAAATGTGGCAACAACAAAAAAAAGAACAACTGGAAAAATCATCGGCAACAAACTAGCTTAGGAGGCCGGCAAGTCAAGAGTCGGCAGACACTATTTATTAACTCCGTATAGAGTCAACACACGCATTGGCCGACAAGAAAATACATCCCGCCTGGGGAAAAGATGCACTTTTGCGAATTTGCCCAGCAATTTTTAAATCAATGAGGTGTGACCGATCGCCAAGTCAGTATGAACAAAGAAAATATAGACTTTGCCCGCCTGAACCGGTACCTCGAATCGACGATACCAGGCATCGGGTTGCTGCAATCTGTCGATAAGTTCACCGGGGGGCAATCCAACCCAACCTATCGTGTGCAGAGCACCGGCGGGACTTATGTGCTGCGCCGAAAACCCAGTGGAAAACTACTGAAATCTGCCCACGCTGTGGAACGCGAGTTCAGAGTTATGCAAGCGCTCCAGGGCTCAACTGTGCCAGTGCCACAGACCTGGTGCTTGTGCGAGGATCCGGAGCTTATCGGCTCGGTCTTTTTTGTCATGAGCTATGAAGATGGTCGGATTTTCTGGGATCCAACACTACCGGAACTGACGACACCAGAGCGTAGCGCCCTTTACCAACACGAGATCACCGTGCTTGCGGCACTACACTCACTGGACCCAGCGTCCATCGGGCTCGCTGACTTTGGCCGGCCCGGAAATTATTTTGAGCGCCAGATCGCGCGCTGGACCGGACAATACCGCGCCAGCGAGACGGATCGTATTGACGCCATGGAATTATTGATTGCCTGGTTAGAACCCCACACCCCGCCTGACGATGGCCAAAGCACACTGATTCACGGTGATTACCGTCTCGACAACCTGATTATCGCACCTAGTGAGGGCCGGATACAGGCGGTCATCGACTGGGAGTTATCGACACTGGGCCACCCATTCGCTGATCTTGCGTATTTCTGTATGTGTCTGCGTATGTCAAACACGGGGCAGATCCAGGGTCTTGCTGGTATCGATCCGGCGCCACTGGGCATTCCTTGTGAACACGAAATCGTGGCGCAGTACTGCGAAAACCGCAGCATCGGCCAGATCGATCACTGGCGATTTTATCTCGCCTTCAGTTTCTTTCGTCTGGCGGCGATCTGCCAGGGAGTCATGAAGCGCGCTCTCGACGGTAACGCTTCGAGTGAGAAAGCTATCGCAGTAGGTGAGCTCACATCGCAGCTCGCCCAGATGGGTATGGAAGTCATTAATAATCAGGAGGAATAATGAAGGCAATTGTCTGTGAGGCTTACGGTCCGGTGGACGACCTGGTGCTGCGCGATCTGCCCGAACCCGCGCCTGGGCAAGGTGAGATTCGTCTGCAAATCAGTGCAGTGGGTGTGAACTTTCCTGATGCCTTACTGGTTCGGGGGTTATACCAGGTCAAGCCGGATCTGCCTTTTGTTCCCGGTATCGAGTGTGCCGGCACCATCGATGCACTTGGCGAAGGCGTATCTGGTTTCGAGATAGGAGACCGAGTTGCAGCCATGAGCCCGCGCTTTGGTACTTATGCCCAGGCAGTGGTGGTACCGGCCAGCCACGCTTACCTGCTTCCTGCGAGCCTGGAATTCACTCAAGCCGGAGGGCTGTTATGTGCACATGGCACAGCCTACCATGCGCTCGTTCAACGTGGGTCATTACAAGCCGGCGAAACCCTCCTAGTGACTGGCGCGGCTGGCGGCACCGGCCTTGCCGCCGTGCAAATCGGCTGCGCCCTCGGTGCGCACGTCATCGCGGCCTGTTCGACACCGGAAAAATTAGAGGTAGCGAAACGGCACGGTGCCCATGCCGGTATCAACACCAGTGGGGACGACTTGCGCGGGACAATACGGTCACTGACTGGCGGCAACGGTGCAGACGTTATTTTTGACCCGGTCGGTGGCGAACTCGCAGACACCCTTAGTCGTTCAGTCGCCTGGCGAGGCCGCTGGTTAGTGATTGGCTTTGCCGGCGGCAACATACCGCAACTGCCACTGAACCTGCCTCTGGTCAAAGGCTATAGCGTGGTTGGCGTATTTTGGGGAAATTTCTGCGAGAAAGAATCTGACCAGGCCCATCAGAATCACCAACAACTGTTCGAACTCACTGCATCTGGCGCCTTACAGCCGCAACTGCATGCTGTCCTGCCGCTGGCCCAGGCCGCCAATGCTCTTCAACAAATCGAGGCGCGTACCGTTTGTGGCAAGATTGTACTCACACTCTGACAAGATGCTCCAAGTAACCGGCACACCCATCTTACAATTCGTTGGAATGCGAGGTTTATCCTTGCCAGCATTTCGACTCGTACCCCGGAGATAATTCCCTATGGATTTCGCCTACTCGCCCAAAGTTGAAGGCCTGCGTACCCAAGTTCGCGAATTTATAGATGCCCACATCGTGCCAAAGATCGGCCAATGGCAAAAAGAAGTACGCAACGGCACCTATCCGGTGTCGTTCATGGAAGATCTGAAGGCGCTGGCCCGTCAACAGGGGTTATGGAATATTTTCCTACCCGGCCTAAAGGCCGATGAACCCGGCACACCACTGACAAACCTCGAGTACGCGCCCCTGGCAGAAATTATGGGACGCGTTACCTGGTCATCGGAACCATTTAACTGCAGTGCGCCCGATACCGGTAACATGGAACTGCTGCATATGTTCGCATCACCCGAGCAGTACCAGCAGTGGCTCACCCCTTTGCTGAACGGCAAGATCCGCTCGGCTTTTGCTATGACCGAGCCCGACACAGCCTCATCGGATGCCTCAAACATCCAGACCCGAATTACCCGGGATGGTGATGATTACATCATTAATGGCCGCAAGTGGTGGATTACCAACGCCGCGCATCCCAACTGCCAACTACTGATTGTGATGGGCAAGACCAACCCTGACGCAGATACTTACCACCAGCAGAGTATGGTGCTGGTACCCATTGATACCCAAGGTGTCACGGTGGTGCGAAACGTGACAGTGATGAACCACCTTCATCCGGAAGGCCACTGTGAAATCGCCTTTAATAATGTGCGCGTGCCGGTGGGCAATCTATTGGGCGAGGAAGGCTCGGGATTTGCCCTGGCCCAGGCCCGGTTGGGGCCTGGCCGTATCCATCACTGCATGCGTTCGGTCGGTGCGGCAGAGTTGGCGCTGGAATTGATGACCCGCCGGGCGCAAGAACGAAAGACTTTTGGCCGTTACCTGCATGAACACGGTACTGTTGCCGAATGGATCTCACGCTCGCGTATCGAGATCGAGCAAGCACGTCTGCTGGTGCTGAAAACGGCCTGGCTGATTGATGAGCACGGCGCCAAAGCTGCCCGTAAAGAAATCTCAATGATCAAGGCCCTGGTACCCATGCTCCACACCACCGTGCTCGATCGGGCAATGCAGACCTTTGGTGCCATGGGGATCAGCCCAGATACCCCGCTGGCCGATCACTGGACCTGGGGCCGAGCGCTGCGCTATGCCGACGGCCCCGACGAAGTGCATCATCGTGCTGTTGCCCGAATCGAGGTCAAAGAAAGCGCGACGATCCCCTCTATACTAGACGCTTATCTGACCCCATTTGAGCCAGATTGAGCGCCCAGGCTTCGCTGCTTAACCGGGCGAGCAGTTATTACCCTGGATCACTCGGGTATCGACCCCTTCGGAAACACCACAAGGTGATCGACTTCCAGGCGAACTGACACCTCGTCACCGATCTCAAAATTGGTGTGACTGGGAAAGAGCGCCAGCAATGTAATCTGGCTGCTGGTACGCAGCGTATACATGATCTCGGCACCCTTAAATGCCCGACGGATCACTTGCGCTTTAACGGGGCCTTGCGGGTCATATATCACATCATCAGGTCGAATCAGTACTTCTACCTGCGAACCAACGATCCAGTCCAACGCTGTTTCGCTGCTCAAGTCACCCAACGCCGTTGTCACACCGTTAACGGAATATAGCGCCCCTTCCAGGAATACGCCGCTCCCAATAAAATCGGCTACAAAATGATTCTGCGGGCGATGATAAAGATTATAAGGGGTATCCCATTGCACGATTGCGCCATCTTCCATCACCCCAACCTTGTCCCCTAAGGCAAAGGCATCGTTCTGATCATGGGTCACCATCACGCAGGTGATATCGTTTTCCTTTAGCATATCTGAGACTTCCTGACCCATGCGTTCACGCAATTCCTGGTCGAGATTGGAAAACGGCTCATCCATCAGTAACAACAAAGGTCTGGGCGCAAGCGCCCGGGCCAGTGCAACGCGCTGCTGTTGCCCACCGGAAAGTTCGTGTGGATAGCGCTTTGCATGCCGAGTTAAACCCATCCGCTCAAGCATATCGGCAACTGCTTCTTTCCGATCACGGGCTGAAACCTGATGCAGTCCTGAGGCAATATTGTTTTGGACTGACAGGTGTGGAAACAAAGCGTGATCCTGAAATACCATACCCACGCGTCGCGCCTCGGGCGGCACCATCACATCAACCGCAGAGACCTGCTGGTCATTGATAAAGATGCCGCCCGTCAGTACTGGGTGAAAGCCAGCGATAGCACGCAGCACAGTGGTCTTGCCGCAACCACTGGGACCCAAAAGGCATACCTGCTCACCACGATTCACGGTCAAACTGAGATCAAAGACTGCGCGCTCCAACTCGTAGTTACATGAGATGTTGCGAACCTCTAACAGCGGCCGTGTGGCGACTGGTGATCGGTCGCTCTGATGGGATTGCATTGGAGCCATTTACCGCTATCTCGCAGGATCGCCCAGAATCAGCCGAGACCGCGAAATCATTCGACTCAATAACACCACCGGTACCAGCCCCACCAAAACAATCGTCAACGAGCCCAGAGCTGCCTCCCCCAGCATCTCATCAGAGGCAAACTGGTAGACGTGCGTTGCCAGGGTTTCAAAATTAAATGGCCGCAACAGCAATGTGGCGGGAAGTTCTTTCATGCAATCAACAAATACGATCATAACCGCTGTCAGCATTCCACCGCGGATCAGGGGGAGATGGTAGCGTACCAGCGCCTGTCCCGCGCGGTAGCCCAGTGTGCGGGCAGCCATATCCATGGATGGTGATACCTTCTCCAGACTGGTTTCAACCTGACCCAGTGCTACCGCCAGGAACCGAACAATATACGCAAACAATATCGCCGCCACGGTGCCGCTCAATAGTAACCCCGAAGAGACTCCCACGTATTCGCGCAATAAGGCATCCAGAGTGTTATCAAAAGCAGCAAAAGGTACCAAAATACCAACAGCCAGGACCGCTCCCGGTACCGCGTAGCCCAGCGACGCAATGCGCGTAGCCAGTGCCAGCACCCGACCGCCATGAAGACGGCGACTGTAGGCAATAAACAATGCGACCAATAAAGCCAGTAGCGCGGCCGATGCCGATAGAGCGAAGCTGTTGAACGCGTATGTCCGAAAAGCGGGCGTCCAAGATTCTTCAAAATACACAATTGCCAGCCTGCCCAGAACCAGTACCGGAATAACAAACCCGGCCAATACCGGCAAAGCACATATCGTGACCGCTAGGCCCGCACGAGGCCCGCTCAAGGTATAAGCCGGCAGCGGTCTAAAGCGACTACTTGACTGCTGGTAGACCTTTTGATGGCGTCGACTGATCCGCTCGAGCGTTATCAGCAGGATTACAAATACCAGCATCGTTGTTGCGATCTGGGCGCCTCCTGCGAGACTGCCCATACCCAGCCAAACATCCACAAGGCCGGCGGTCATCGTGTAGACCGCAAAAAAATCTACTGTGCCGTAATCATTGAGCGTCTCCATCAGGGCTAAAGATACACCCACTACGATCGCCGGGCGTGCCGCTGGCAGAGAAACCGTGCTGAAGGTGCGCCATGGCCCTCTGCCAAGGACCCGACTGACCTCAAGCACATTGACTGACTGCTCGAGAAAAGCAGAACGTGCCAGTAGATAGACATAGGGGTAGAGAACAAGCCCCATAAAGACCATTGCACCACCCAGACTGCGAATCTCAGGGAAAAAATACTCCCGCGCACTCTGCCACCCGAAAAGGGTACGCAACAGACCTTGCACGGGCCCGGCATATTCCAAAAAGTCTGTATAAGCGTAAGCAATCACGTACGCCGGGATCGCCAGTGGAAACAACAGCAACCACTCAAAGACACGCCTGCCAGGAAAACGGCACATTGTCACCAGCCACGCGGTTGAGACTCCGGTCAGAAAGACACTGACTCCAACCCCCAACAACAGCCAGAACGTATTACTGACATAACTAAAAAGAGAAGTACGTACCAAGTGGCCCCAGATATCCCCACTGGAGTCGATGGCGAAAAATACCACTGCCCCCACTGGCATCAATGCCAACAGTGCCAATAAAAGTGAACCCAACATCCACCCACTAACGCGCGTTGCCCCACTTAGACCCATACTGGGAATAAACTTCAAAGTGGAAGATACACGGGCATTCATCAGTCAGACTATTCTATGGCATTCATGAGTCAGAAGTTTCTATGCTAATTAGTGGCTACGCCAACCTAGTCGATGATCCAGGGTCGACTTCTCATAAAGTAATCCCGGAGACCGTCTCCAGGATTACCGACAACCTTTCTACCAAACGGCCTATCAGTTGTTATACCCAACCTCGTCAGCCATTCGGATCGCTGTAACACGATTGTCCGCAATCACAGCCAGACTTAAAGTGTCTTCTTTGAACCCGCCCCACGAATTTTGAAGATCATTCCACACAATACCCGGTTTTACTGGATACTCGCCATTTTTCTGGACATACATTTCCTGACCCTGGTCACTCGCAAGGAACTCCATTAGCTTGATCGCGTTATCCTTGTTAGGTGCGTGCTTGGTCAAGGCCATACCACTGACATTCATATGGGTTCCACGCCCGCTCTGATTCGGAAAAATGACATTGACTGATTCAGCCCATGGAACCTGCTCAGGGTCTTTCAGCATCTTTGCCATGTAGTAGTGATTGATGACGGCTAGATCACACTCACCTTCCTTTATTGCTTTTACCTGGGCTCTATCGTTTCCTTGAGGTCTACGGGCAAGGTTATTCTTAACTCCGGTCAACCATGTCTTTGCTCCAACTGCTCCGTGGTGTGCAATCATGCTGGCGGTCAGCGCTACCATATAGGGATGCTTGCCAGAACGAGTACAGATCCGACCTTTCCATTTTGGGTCAGCGAGGCCCTCATAGCTCAGGATCTCACCTGGCTTTACTCTGTCTTTTGAGGCCGCAATAATACGAGCCCGCGTCGTCAGCCCGAACCAGTGGCCTTTTGGATCCTGGTAGTTAGCTGGAATATCATCAGAAAACCTCTTAGAACTCACCGATTGTGTTAATCCGGCGTTCTTGATATCCGACAAACGGCCGATATCTACGGTGAATACCAGGTCTGCTGGGCTATTAACTCCCTCGCTTTGCAAGCGTTCTATCATGCCTTTCTTGGCAAATACCGAGTTGACTTTGATGCCCGTCTGTTTGGTGAACTCGGCAAACATCGGATCAATCAATTTCGGTTTTCGGTAGCTATAAACATTTACCTCATCTTCTGCAGCAACTGCGAAGGGTACAGCTAGGGCCAGTCCCAAACATATCCTGATGAGGAAATTATTGACTCGGTCGATCATTGAAATGCTCCAAGAATTTTAATTTTTGATTACGAATACGAATACGAATGATTCTTATTTTATTCTTTCTTAAACTTAAGTCAATCCCTGATGCACTATTTTTTTAGTCGCATCAGAAAACAAGTTAATCCACCCAGGCAAGGCTAACCAGAGATAATCGCCTTAAGAAGAGCCCTGATTACACGCGACTGGGCAATCTCACCCGTTCCATGGCAAGCCTCGTGATTAGATCCAATATCTTTCAGCCGATTACCATATTCCACCATTAGCCCCGCTGCCCGCTCGCCAATAAACGTTGCCGTGCTGAATTGCCTGAATTACGCACCGATGAAGATAGCCTGATTGCCTGCCATGCGGTCGAGGAAAATCGGGATTCTTAATCCATAGTTCTAATGCAAATACGTCGCTGCAAATTAGTTCAATTTGCTCGGGGTTTGCTTAGTCCCAGGCTCGTTCTTCGTTCGATCGCCATGGGTCGATGTCTATCGGCCACACGGGGCGGGCAATTTTCTGGTGCGCGATTTCACTCATATCCCAGGTCAGGGTGCCGGGTGCCGCACAATAGATGATCCTCGATGCCAGCGGCGCGTAGCCGGTGTAAAAATGTTGCATGGATTTGACCACCAGAATTTTATATTGCGCTGGGTCGAGATCAAAACTTTCGAAAAAATTCGGCATGGTGTTCTGGCAGCGCGCCTCATGCACGATAATGTCGATGCCATTGGTACGTATCCAGGCGGCATCTCCCATATAACGGATTGAGCCGCCAAGACTGATGATCGTATGATCGCGCTTCACCCCGATAACTGCGACCTCAAGATCCAGTGGGTCGCCAGACGTCGGGCCGGTCTTGCCACCCAGACGCAGAGGGAACCTTGCCCCCACACCCGCACCGACGCAGATCGACGCTGCCACCGGGTCCCAGATACCGCCGACCGCAACATTTGTGACACCGCGCTCTAACAACTGAGCCAAGATGAAAGTACTGTCACCCGGACCGCCACCGCCGGGATTATCTGCCATATCAGCGATCACCACCGGTCCGCCTGGCTCCCCAATGGCCGCATCAACGGTGGCGTCGAGATCGAGGTAACGCGGCGTTATTTCATCGCGTATATCCCAAAGCTCGCGCCCTAATTTTTCGGCTAAAGCATCGCCTTGCTCCTGGTGATCATCGGTGACAACAATCATCCGTGTGCCTTCCGCCGGAACGTCACCCCAGGGGAAACCATGCCCAAGTGAAATTGACAAAACCCGGTCAGACTTCTCAAGCTTGGTCATGCGCTCAACGAATGAGCTCATCGGCTCACGGGTGGTGTGATAGAGACCAATCATCCGGCAATCGAAAGCGCTGATCTTCGGCTTTATCCGGCCTTCGATGGTGCCCTCCATAATCTGCCACAACTCCTCAGCGCGGGCGATAAAATCGGTATGTGGGTATTGCTTGTAAATTACCAGGGCGTTCAGGTCGCTCAGGAACTGGCGGGTGATATGGCAATGCAGATCGTACTCAGCGCCTATTGGAATATCCGGGCCGGTGATCTCCCTGATTTTACACAGAGTATCTTCCTCACAATCGTCGTAACCATCCGCCACCATAGCCCCGTGCAAGCTGAGAAACACCGCATCAACCGGCATGGCTGCACGCAGGCTTTCAAGAATTTCGTCGCGCAGGTCTTCGTAGACTTTTCGCACCACCAGTCCCGATGGGGTGGCAAATGCAGATAGTCCTTCAACAACCTCCCAGCCCTTGGCCTCTGCGCGTTCACGCCATAACACCAGAGGTGCTCCAAACATATGTGTTGTCTCACCGTGATCGCCGCCGCGCACCAGATGGCTGCTCTCAAAGCCGCTAAGATCGGTCGGTAACGGGGCTCCGGTATGGGTTTCCGTGCCAAGACAGGCGGTGAAAATTCTCATGTTGTCTTTATTAATTTAGCAAGGTCGGGCACTGGACGTGCGGTTTCCGGATTGGCGGCGAGCACGATTTCTAGGGCGCGGGCAACCTCCAGCACATGGCGGTCAGCACCCGGTGGACCCAGCACCTGTATACCGAACGGCATGCCTTGATCATCGACACCGCACGGCAACACGGCTCCACAGGCGGTGGCCATGGTCGGCATATAGGTGATCGCCAGCCAGCGCATGTAAGTGTCCATCTGCTGTCCGTCAATCTCACTTACTGACCAATTGGCATGGGCAAACGGTGACACAGATGCCGCCGGACAGATCACTACATCAACCTCATCAAAAAGTGCTAACCAGTCCCGTGCGATCCGGGTTTGGTCAAGATGTGCCTGCGCAACATCTTCGAGATTATATTTCAGCCCCCGGTCAACGTTATCTACAACATTGGGGCTGATGTCGCTGCGGTGGTTGCGAACACGTTCACCGTGCGCCGCCACATAAGTGACGCCGCGCAGGACTTCGAAACACGTATGCACGTCAGTGAAATCCGGATGACGATCCTCGGCATCGGCAAATACGTTTCTGAACATACCCGATCGCGCCTTAAAAATATCCCGATAGGCGGCGGACATGGGCGCGTTACCCAGATCAACAGAAATGGCTGCGCGCACAGACCCGAGATCAGCCGGTACTAACGGGTCAAGTAGAGCGGGATCAAGATCGACAGAAAACGGATCGCGGGGGTCGATAGAAACCTGTGCCGACAGCAACAACGCCGCATCGCTGATGGTGCGGCCCATGGAACCGAGCACCGAAAATGGTGACAGTCCGACTGGGCGTTTTTCCGACGGCACGACACCCGGTGACGGCCTGAAACCGGCGACACCACAGAAACCTGCCGGAGTACGCAAACTACCGCCGAAGTCCGAGCCACTGGCCAGCGGGGTCATTCCCGTCGCCAAAGCGACAGCCGAGCCGCCTGACGACCCACCGCATGTCTTGGCAGAATCAAACGGATTACCAGTCACGCCAAACACCAGGTTGCGGGTATTTGCTCCCGTGCCAAATTCCGGTGTGTTGGTCTTGCCGATGACAATCGCCCCTTCTGCGCGGGTATTGGCGACCGACAACTGGTCCTCCTCCGGCACATGATCGGCCAAAAGCTTTGATCCGGAAGTGGTGCGCACACCCTCCGTCGCTTCCAGATCCTTAATGCCAACGGGTAACCCGTGCAAAACGCCGAGATCCTCGCCCTGCAAAACACGGCGCTCGGCTATTTTGGCTTCGGCACGGGCGCGGTCATAGCACCGTGTGACCATAGCGTTGACGGCGCCGTCGACATCTTCGGTCCGCTGAATGCAGCTTTCCAGCAACTCCACCGGCGAAATCTCCTTGGTGCCGATACGCCGACGCAATTCAATGGCGTCCAAATCGCAAAGTTCGGTCATGATGTTCTTCGAAGCGCAGGGGTATCCCCAGCGCCTAAATCCCACCAAAGCCCAGTCATAATTCTGAGTGCGTCACGGCAAACCGGCGCCAGAACGTGTTCGTTCGGTGCATGCTGGGAACATCCGGCATAAGAGTGCGGCACCCAGATGGTCGGCAGGCCAAGAACTTCGGCGAACACGTCGTTCGGCAGCGACCCACCAAGATTGGGCAATACCGCGACATCGCGCATCGCTGTCGCTTCGATGGATTTAACCGCCCAGCGGGCCCAGGGATGGTCCGGGTCGAGGCGGGTCGCATACATAATATCTTGCTCAATTTCCAACTCGATCATCTCGAAACCGCGCTCATCAAGATGGCTGCGTAAAGCCGGCAGGAAGTTTTTCGGATCAGATCCGGCGACGAAGCGAATATGGCCGTGGGCAACGGCGCGCGGCGGTACGGCGTTAACTGGATTACGCGGGTTGCCGGTCTCGAATGCAAGAATCTCAAAGGTGTTGGAACCGAATACCTTTTCCTCGGCTGTCAGCCCCGGCTCACCCCAGCTGGGATCGATTTCTGGACCGCCGTCGCCACCACCAACGTTCAACTTAGCAAGCGCCTGGCGAACCGCATTTGTCATCGGCTCTGCCTTCCAGCCGTCTACCAGTATCTGCCCTTTGGCATCGACGATTGTCGCCAGCGCATGCGACAGGATCACTCCGGGATTGGCCAAAAGCCCGCCCCAGTTACCAGAATGGTGGCCGCCGTCGCGCAAATTGAGAGTCATGGTGAAATTGAATACCCCGCGCGATCCCATAAAGATCGTCGGCTGGTCTGGCTGCAGGCGCGGTCCGTCAGAGGCGATAAAAACATCTGCCTCGAACAACTCCTTATGCGAAGAACAAAATTCATTGAGGCCCGGCGATCCGCATTCCTCACCGGTTTCGATCAGGGCCACGACATTAAAACCCAGCTGCCCGCGTTCTTTAAGAACGGCTTTCATGGCCGCCAGATTAATCGTGTGTTGACCTTTATTATCAGCCGTGCCGCGCCCATACCAACGCTCGCCTTCTTCGGTGATCAACCAAGGATTAAGGCCGTCGCGCCACTGATCATCATAACCGCGAACCACATCACCATGGCCATAGGTCATGACCGTCGGCAAACCGTCGCTTTCGTGGTGTCGCGCCACGAGAAACGGCCCTCCATCTTCATGGGGATTATCAAAAACCTCAGGCGTGAAACCCATACCCTCAAGATAAGGCGACATTTCTTCTGTTAGATAGCGATACAGTTCCGGGCGACGTTCGGGTATGGGGCTTTCCGTGCGGATCGCTACACGGCGCGCCAGATCAGTCCTGAAGGCGCCGTCGTCAAAATAACTCTCGATGTCAGAAATAGCGTCACTGCGGCTCACGTTATTCTCCAGTTTTAGTGCGACTCATCTGTGATTTTGATGCTCTTCATAACCACAAAGATGGCATTGACCATCGCGGCATGGTCACGTAATCCTGGTAGCGGATGGCATTTACAGTTTTGAAAGTTTGCAACACATCCCCGTCTGTGAAAATGTACGAATTGAGGCCCACACACAAAAAACCCATCACGTGATCAGAAACATCCGATATGCCCGATGCACCAGTTATGAAAATTGACGGCGAACACCTTTGGAAGAGCCTAGCAGGGTATAGGATGGATTAACGCCCTTTGCCCTAAAACTCATGCCCATAGAGCTATCGTTGTCACTGTTTTTCACCCTGATCACACCGGAGTCCTGCCCGGATCTACCTCGTTGGACCGAAACTCACGGTCAAAGAAAGGCAGGCCTTGATTGAATACATTAAGGCTCTTTAATGAAATTTGAATCGAATTTCTTGGAGGCAGTAATGAGTAGATATTGGTCTAGGTTTTAGATTTCGTTGATCTTCTTGTTACCGGTTTATGGTTACTCGTCCTTGGCGCAAGCCAGAGCAACGATTGCTGTTACCACCAGGCCGCTGCATTAACCTGTATATCTTCCATGGTGATCGCGGCGGCTTCGTCCCGGCACAGATACGCAACCAGTTCGCCAATCTCGTTGGGTTGTACCAGCCGTTGCTGGGGCGATTGACTGATGATCTTGGCGATTTCATCGTCCAGGCCTGTGCCGTTCTTCTCGGCCTTGGCCTTGAAGCTGGCATTGAACATATCTGTCTGCACCCAGGTAGGGCTAACCACGGTAGCAGTCACCCCATGGGCGGCGCCTTCAAGAGCCACTGCCCGGCTTAAACCGAGCAAACCCGACTTGGATGCACAGTAGGCTGAGTGCCCAGGCACCGCGGTTCGTGCAGCGGTCGAGCCGATACTCACGATGCGCCCCCAGCCCCGTTCGATCATGCCTGGGAGGCAGGCGTGCATTATTCGAAAACATCCGATGAGATTGGTGTCGATCACATCGATCCAGGTTTGTTCGTTGTGATCCGCTACATTCTGGGATGTGCTGATGCCTGCCGAATTGACCACAATATCGATAGGGCCAAGATTGGCTTCAGTCTCGCCGATAAACCGCATTACGTTGGCACTATCGCGCACATCCAGCGATCCTGCATAAACCGATGCGCCGATGTCGGCCAATTGCTGCTCGGGCTCAGCAGCTACCGTTCTGGCGCCCAAAGCGACTGCCGCACCCTGGCGTGCAAGGCTTAACGCACTGGCAAGGCCAATACCGGAAAAACCGCCGGTGACAACTGCCACCCTTCCCTTGAGGTGCTGTAATTCGTCTGGCATGGCCTTATCCTGTAGCGTGATCCAATGCCTGCATGATATCCGCCGAGAGATCTTCGACATTTTCCAGACTTGCCAAACGTTGCTTTATCACCAACTGGGTCGGGTTTTCGACCCGGGCATAAACATAACCCGGCATCTCGCCGGCAAAACGCTGCTGACCTTGGGCTATAGAGTCAAAAGAGTAGGTGGCATTTAGGTACACCGGCGGGTTCAACGAACCATGGTGACTTGCCGGATCGTACCCTTCATGTATCGCACGCATGCTGAAGCTGGCCGGATGGCCTGGACTGGGTTTTTTCATCGGCAAAGATTACTGTTCTAAAGGATGGAACTATGGCATAAACCGCTGCTGGCGCCTAACCGCAGGTCGATGCCCACTGCGGGTACGACACTACAAAACACCGACTGGTGCCAGCTTAGCGAGACCCCAGTCGCTCGCCGGCCCAGCGATGAAAAGCGGCGGTAGCACTATCCATTACCGGTGTCAGTACGCCGCCGTCAAAACCTGGAGAGGCCCGCCCAGCCTGCATTCCCATCACCACGTCAATATCCTCAGCGAATACCTCGCGCCAGAAGGTGTGCTGCGCTTTGCGCAATTGGGTAAAACGGGATGAAAGCACTTGGTCACCAACGCAGTACAGTCGGGTTTCCTCAAGCGTCCGGTTGTAGGCCAGTGGAATAACCACCATAACAAAAAGGTGGTCTGCCTGTAATCCCAGCAAGGTATTGGGGAACAAAGCTGGGTATTCCGCTTCCTGGTATGCGTCTTTGGGCCAGGCAGGAAAAACTGGCAGGTGGCCATCCGCGCCGGCGCCCAAGGTATAGCAATGCGACAACTGGCCGGCAAAATCCTCGGTAAGATAAATCTCATGGTCAGCCAGTGGCGAAACCTTATTAAGCGCAGGATGAACCGTCGGCAGGTGATAAGCCTCCAGGTAATTCTCAACAGCAAGTTTCCAGTTAGCCGAAAGCTCGAGCTCGATGCGGGAATGTGAATCACCCAAGCGTAGTAGTGACGGCCCCTCACTTCCCCAGTAAGGCGCCCAACGTTGGGCTAATGGAAAGATGAACTCAGAAAAAGGCGGCGCATCCCCGGAGAGGTTGATAAAAACCAGATCGTGCCATTGCGCACTGGCGACCTCGACCAGACCAAACTTTGAGCGATCCAGTGATTCGATCTGGTTGATACCGGGGCCACCGATGTTCGGCGTACGTGTCAGTTTTCCTTCAAGCGTATAGGTCCACGAGTGATACGGGCAGCGCAGCGACTGTTTGACCGTACCGGGAGCGCTGATCAGCACATGGCCGCGGTGACGGCAGACATTGTGAAAGACCCGTAGTACCTGGTCACTACCACGAACCAACAAAAGCGGCAGTTCCATGAACTCAATCGGGAAGACATCGCCCGGGTTAGGTGCATTACTGGCAAAGCCGATACAGGTCCACATCGGCGCGAAAATCTTTTCGCGTTCAGCGAGAAAATCCTCGCGGTTACTGTAGTAGCGATTGGGTAAGCCGGTCGCCACAGCGGCAGGGTCGCTGTCTGTCATGGTTTTAATTATCTCATCATCTGAGCAAAGTTTCGTACCGAATTTTTGCTCTGCGGGTCTAAATCTGACTGACGAGACTACCGGTCGACGTTTCTGCTGCGATAGCGAAATTTGGATTTTCGAACATCGACCCTGTTTTCGAAGCACAGGACAGCAATGGCGCATCGAAGCAAGACTTTGTCGCCAACCCACATTTGTAATACACAGGTTAACGGGCATCATTCGGGCTTGTATTTAATACGGGAGGTTGCATGGGCTTAACAAATAACACCAATCTGGTGCAGGCCTTCGTCCGTGATGGCTTTATCGGGGGGTTACCCGTGCTTTCAGCGCATGCGGCGGCTCGCCATCGACACATGTTGGAAGACGCAGAGGCGCAAGTCGGCCCATTGCACTACCATAGTAAAGTGCATACGGTTCTTCGCTCTCCCTATGAGCTTGCGACACACCCTACCCTGGTCGATCTTATTGAGGAGATTCTTGGCCCTGACATACTGCTGTATAACGTGACCTACGTTATCAAGGAACCCACGACACCGGCTTTTGTAAGCTGGCACCAGGATCTGGCTTACTGGGGTTTTGATGGCGATGAGCAGGTCTCCGCCTGGCTGGCGCTCTCGGTGGCATCTGCCCAAAGTGGTTGTATGCAGATGATTCCGGGAAGTCATGCGCGGGGTATCTGTGACCAGAAAACGGGTAATGACCCTGACAATGTATTACTGCAATCGCAGACAATAGAAAATGTCCGTGAAGAAGATGCAGTGCTTTGCCCATTAAAACCTGGAGAGGCCTCACTGCACCACGGTTGGACTATTCATGCCTCGAGTCCCAACACCAGTGATGATCGACGTATTGGCCTTAACATCCAGTACATCAATCCTCGCATGCGCCAGAAAAAATCCGACTCCGATTCGGCAATGCTGATCCGCGGGGAAGATCGGTATGGCCATTATGAGACCGACCAGCCTGCTACCGAATGGCTGCCACAAGACGCGGCCGCACGGATACAGGAGTCAACCCACAAATATCACGCCATCTCAGGGAGGCCTAACGATTCCTGACTCCAGGGTCAAGAATCAAACAAACTCAGTCTTGGTTTTTGCGGTTGTAGTCATCCTCGAGGCGCTCAATATCATCCTCGCCTAGATAATCGCCCGACTGCACTTCGATAATCTCAAGCGGCCTTTCTTTCGGATTCGCCAGGCGGTGTATGGTGCCAGGCGGTATATAAGTCGACTGGTTCTCCTCCAGTATGAAGATTTCCTCCCCAACGGTTACCTGCGCCTGGCCACGCACCACGACCCAATGCTCTGCCCGGTGTTGATGGCGCTGCAAAGAAAGTTTCTTACCTGGGTCCACCACAATACGTTTAACCTGAAAGCGCGGACCTTGGTCGATAGCTTCAAAACTGCCCCAGGGCCGATAGACTCGGCGGTGATGCTGCACCTCAGGGCGGCCCTGCGTAGTTAGGCCTCTTACCAACTGTTTGAGTTCACCGCTGTGATCGCGCTTTGCGACCAGTAGGGCATCCGGCGTATCCACAATGACCAGGTTGTTCACACCGATCGTGGCAACCAGGCCACGCTCGGAGATCACCAGGCTGTCATCGGTATCGTTCAGGATGACATCGCCCTGACTAGCATTGTTGCGCTCATCTTTTTCAAGAGACTCCCACAAGGAAGCCCATGAGCCAATATCGCCCCAGCCCGCATTCAGTAGCACCATCATCGTGCGCGATGCCTTTTCCATGACGGCATAATCGATAGAATTCGCTGGGGCCGACTCAAAACTACTCTTCTCCAGGTGCAAAAAACACCCATCCGACTGCGCGTCGGATACCGCCGTGCTACAGGGAGCCAGCATGTCTGGTGCGTGCTCGGCAAAGGCCTCAAGCATCGTCGATGCCTTAAAAACAAACATCCCACCATTCCAGAAATACCCGCCATGATCCAGGTAGGCCTGTGCAGTGATGGCATCAGGCTTTTCAACAAACTCATCGATCTGCCCCGCCCCTTTTTCGAGTTCGCCTTTAAGACGGATATAGCCATAACCGGTATGAGCACTTTGCGGTGTAATGCCAAATGTCACAAGATGGCCCTCACTCGCCAGCGCCACAGCCTGGTCCAGCGCTGTCTTAAATGCATCGTTATCTGCAATAACATGGTCTGCGGGAAACACGGTCATCACATCATCATTGTGCTGTGCTTCAACCAGCTTAGCTGCCACGGCAATAGCTGGCGCCGTGCCCCGGGCAACGGGCTCAAGGATGATGCTCGAGGGTGAAATGCCCACCTCGTCCAGTTGGCCTGCCACCATGAAGCGGTGATCCTCGTTACACAATACCAGTGGCGGGTTGGCATAGCCGGCATCTTTCAGGCGCAATGCGGTCTGCTGGATCAGCGTTGTACTGCCAGTCAGCGCATGAAACTGCTTGGGATGAAGTGAACGTGATAGCGGCCACAGGCGTGTGCCGGCGCCACCAGAGAGAATAACCGGAATCATTTCAACGTAAGGGCCATTAACATTCGGGTGATAATACGCTTGATCTATAAAGGCATTATACCTGGGGCCTATTGTTCACCAAGATCAAGACAAAAGACTATTACCTCAAGCGGGCTCCCTTTCACGTCGTCTTGGCAGTACCCATGTATGCTTTCAAATTGCTAATTAATTTTCCTATACGACAACCAGTCGAACCTCGAGGTTATTAAAGAACCATGATTAAACTGACTTACCTTCTTGGCGGGGTCTCCCTTGGGATCATTGTTTTTCAAAGTGCCGTGGTTGCCCCGTTGGTGTTTGCGCAGCTGAAGAACGGTGCCAGTGGTCCTTTTCTGCGTGCCCTGTTCCCACGCTTCTTTCTAATTCTTGCCGGATTGGGTCTCGCAATGGGTATCACCAGCCAACTGGCTGGCTTCACGGCAGGCGCCATACTCGGAGGACTCGCCCTGGGATTTGCGCTACTGGCTTACGCGTTGATCCCAGCCACCAATCGGGCGCGGGACGAGGCAAAAGCGGCCACTTTTAAACGGCTGCATCTGGCAAGCGTACTGTTGACGCTTGCGGTCGGTGTGGTCGATGGTGTTACGCTTTTTATTTAACCCACCCGGTCAGGATCAAACCGAATAATCAATTTCTCAGTCACACGAACTGATGTACTCCCGGTCAATCCAGAAAGCATTAAAGATTAAACTGCCATACGAAAGCGTTATAACCCTAAATGGCCTAATTTTAGAAAATTTACAAACTTTCCTCAACACAACGTGTCTCTAAAAATTGAACCAATAATAATTGAGATTGTACAAGTATCAAAACAAGGCGTTAAACTTGTTCGAATCACCAAAATATATTAGGTATTATCCTGTTTTAAGTATTATTAAATTTAAAATAGTAAAAAAAAATGTTTAGATTCTTCACAAGCAAAAAATGGTTTCTCTGGGCCTATCTTGGTTCGACAGTAATCTTAACGTCGTTATGGTTATCAGTACAAATTGATGTAAAGATCAATGAATGGTTTGGCGTCTTCTACGATATGATTCAAAAAGCATTAGGAACGCCAAATGCAATTACAATGACAGAATATTTAGAAGGACTATATACCTTTGGTAAACTTGCCGCCTTATCGATTGTATTAGGACTCGCTACTGCATTTCTTACATCACACTTTTTGTTTAGATGGCGTACATCAATGGTTGAGTATTATCATAGCGTATATGATAAAGCACGCACTATTGAAGGTGCATCACAACGTGTTCAAGAAGACACGATCAGGTTTTCACGAATCATGGAGAGCTTGGGAACAGCTTTCATCGAATCAGTGATGGTATTAGTTGAGTACTTTCCATTATTGATGGGCCTATCAGTAGGTATTCCTATTATGTGGTTTGGTGATTGGTCATATGGATTGGTTTCTGGTGCCCTTATTTGGGCTGTGGGTGGTACAGTTTTAATGATTGCACTAGCTTGGATATTAAGACTTGTAGGCATTGAATATGATTTACAAAAGAGGGAAGCTAGGTATCGAAAAATACTTGTTATAGCAGAAGACGATGGAAGCATAAGGCCAAAATCATTCGAAGAGCTATTTGATGGAGTAAGAACAATTCATTACAAAAGTTATCTGTTTTATTTGTATTTTAATATTGGAAGACTTGCGTACTTGCAAGCCAATGTTTTAGTCGGATATATTTTCCTAGCACCTGCAATAGTTGCTGGAGTAATGACACTTGGAGTAATGCAACAAGTACTAAGAGCATTTAGTAGAGTAGAAGGGTCACTTCAATATTTGTTTAATGCATGGCCAACGATTATTGAATTAGCTAGTGTTTATAAACGTCTAAGAGAGTTTGAACGACAAATTGATTCAATGACTGAATCGGAAATAAAAGCGTAATTAAATCAAAGATTGCCCCATTTTAAGCTCTCGTCCTGACTGCAGTTTTAATGCTGGAGCAGTCTCTGGAAGAAGCATAATAACTGTTGAGCCCATATTAAACCGACCTAGCTCGTCACCTTTAAATAATTCAAACTCTTTTTCTGTGTAATCATAAACCTTAACCTCTTTTCCATATGGAGGTGTCACTTGTCCCTGCCATGAAGTCTCGATAGAACCAACAAAAATTGCTCCAACCAGGACACAAGCCACTCTTCCATAAACAGTATCAAATAGACAAACTAAGCGCTCGTTTCGAGCAAAAACTCCATTGACTTTATTTACCGTTTTGCGATTCACTGAGAATAGATCTCCAGGAATATATCGCATCGAAACCAACTTACCATCTAGTGGCATATGGATACGGTGGTAATCTTTAGGCGCGAGATAGAAAGTAGCAAAGTGTCCATTTTCTATTTTTTCTAAGTATTCTCCGCCCAAAAGTTGCGATAAAAAGAAATGACGGCCTTTGGCTTGCAAGATTTGAGAGTCTTTTATTTGCCCTGCTTGTGATACGACACCATCTACAGGTGAAATAATTGGTGATTCTGAGATAGGCCTAGCCTGAGGTTTTAAAGCTCGTGTAAAGAAATCGTTAAAATGAGCATAATCAGAGATACCATCTCTTTCAGCTTCAACTAAATTGACTTGATATTTATTCACAAACCAACGCGTGAAGGTGTCTTTAATCCATACATTTTCGATTCGTGCAAAACGAAACATCAGCTTCGATAACAAATGCTGAGGCAATAAATACTGAAGAAAGGTCATTAAGCAAGCCTTTCCAAAATAAAGTCAATTGCAGCTTTGTGGCTCATCAGAGAAACTGGCCGCGTTTTGCAATAAATCATAGAAACGACCATACCACTCGTTAAGCGCGACTGTCATTTGTACCTGCGGCCAAAGGGACGATATCAGTAGTGCCCCGCCACCATAGGCCCATAGCGCCCACTCCCGGGCTTTGTAAAACGCCTTGATCATTTATTCAGTTCTCCAGCCCAGTTTTCTTTAGATGCCAGTTATTAGGGGGGCTACAGCACCCCTGCTCTTTGTTCATGTGACGAGAGATTGAACCTCGTGGGTGCTCGGGACGCCAAGCCACGACCTTTTTACCATACAGGGCTGGTCTTTATGATTAAATTTAATTTAGACTTTTCCCCTGAAGTTTTATTCGGTCGTTACCGGGTATGCGGGGCACCCCAGTAAAGAGGCTTTGCGCCATGATCATCAACTAAACACTGTGTCTGAATACGATTACATCATCATCGGCGCCGGATCGGCCGGCTGCGTCCTGGCCAACCGGCTAAGCGAAGACCCGGGTAACCAGGTACTGATCCTCGAAGCCGGGCCCATGGACCATAAACTGATGGTGCATATCCCGGCTGGGGTCTATCACGCATACAAGGATCCCAGCATTAACTGGAACTACCAGAGCGAGCCCGAGCCCGAGTGCGATGGCCGGCGGATCGATTTGCCGCGCGGCAAAGTGATCGGCGGCTCATCTTCGATCAACTCGATGGTCTACATGCGCGGCCACCCGATGGATTATGACCGCTGGGCGGATAAATTCGGACTGGCCGAATGGACCTTTGCGCAATGTCTGCCTTACTTCAAGCGCTGTGAATCCTCAGATCGGGGCCAGAGTATCTGGCGCGGTGGCAATGGCCCGCTCGGGGTAACCCAAGGCACCTTGGAGAACCCACTTTTCGATGCACTTTACCAGGCAGGTGAACAATCCGGTCAGGGCAACTCAGACGACCTGAACGGATTTAAACCCGAAGGCATCGCCCGTCTTGACAGTACTACCCGCAACGGCCGGCGCTGTAGTGCCGCAGTTGCCCATCTAAAACCCGCATTAAAAAGAGCCAACCTGACATTAACGACAAAGGCTCTGACTCGGCGGATCATTATTGAAGGCGGCCGCGCAAGCGGCATCGTGTATGAAAAAGACGGCCAGGTGAGCCAAGCCCATGCATCGCGTGCGGTCCTCGTCTGCTGCGGCGCCATTAAGAGTCCGCAACTGCTGATGCTCTCAGGAATTGGCCCAGCCGATTATCTAAAATCAATGAACATCACGCCGCTTGTGAATCTCGGTGGTGTCGGACAGAACCTGCAGGACCACCTCAGTATTATCAGCGCCTTTTACTGCAAGAAAGCAGTGACTTTGCATACCCTGGCCCGACCCCTGACTAAGCTCAGTACCGGGCTCAAGTGGCTGACTTCACGCTCAGGTGTCGGTGCATCGAATATCTGGGAGATGGGCGGCTTTGTCTATGGCAACACGGATGCAGCCCATCCCAATCTGCAATACCATTTCGCGCCGGTATACAGCCAGTGGCAAGGACGACGCATTCAACTCAAACAAGGCTACGTACTGGATTGTGATCAGTTGCGTCCTAAGAGCCGTGGCGAAGTCAAACTGCGCTCCACGGACCCTCATGACCGTCCAGCGGCGCACTTTAATTATCTGAGCCATCCGGATGATGCACGAGAGTTGGTAGAGGCTTTGCAAGTCATGCAAGACCTACTGACACAGCCCGCGTTTGATGAATTTCGGGGCGATCGCATCGAGCCTGCACCGAACCTCAACTCAGACAATGAGCTTAAAGCCTGGGTACGCGCCTACGCCACAACAGACTATCACCCCTGTGGCACCTGCCGCATGGGCAACGATGACATGGCAGTCGTCGACGCGCAGATGCAAGTGCACGGAATAGATAATCTACGGGTAATCGACGCCTCAGTAATGCCGGATATTGTGAGCGGCAATCTCAACGCTCCAACCCAGATGATCGCCGAACGTGCAACCGATTATCTGCTAAAAAAACCGCAACTACTCTCAGAACAGGCGCCGTTTCATTTCCAGAAGTAGTGCCAGATGTAGTGCTAGAAGTAGTGCTAGAAGTACTCACCCAAAAGAGTGGTCACTTATACGACTCGTTTGCGAAATTGTGAATCCAGCCAAACCACCATGCCACCGGCGGCAATCAGCAATATCCCGATCAGCGCCATGGTGTTGGGGAACTCACTGAATACCAGGTAACCCCACAGCAGTACCAAAGGCAAATTGCTGTATTCAAAGGGCGCAAGAAGGGAAGCCGGCGCGCTGCGATAAGCTGCCGAGATTGACAAAGCCGTAATCGCCGACAGTACCCCAATCGCGCCAAAATAGATCATGTCGGACGATGTCGGCCAGTGCCAGGCACGCAATATAAACTCAATACCTGGGTCGGCATGCCCGGCAAACTGTCCACTACCGACGACCAGCCCCATTAATGTGCTCACCAGAAGAAACGAGCCCTGGGCTGTAACCGCGAGCAGCGAGGCGCTCTCGGTTTTACCAATATAGCGTGTCATCGTGATAAACCCCGCGTAACAAAAGGCAGCAGCCAACGGCCACAGGTACGCCACCTCGATATGCCCTGAAAATGGCTGCGCTACAAGAACCATGCCTACCAGCCCCATCAATACCGCTACCCAGCGAAACGGCCCGAACCGTTCTTTGAGAATCCAAAAAGAAAATATCGTGATGATGACGGGGGAAAAAAACACCACAGCAGAAGCCTGGGCAAGAGGCAAACTGGCAAGACCTGTGAAATATGTCATGTTGGCCATGACCAGCAACAATCCACGAAAGATATGTGCGCCAGGGTGACGGGTATGCATCGCCATGATCCCATGGCGAAACAAGACAGGCAGTAAGAACGCCAGGCTAATAGCGGCGCGGATGAATACCAACTGGTGCAGCGCATAACCGCCGCTCAACATTTTGATCATGGTATCCATGATCGAGATGCAAAACATGGCAAGCAGCAAATTAGTGACTGCTTTTAAATGCATAAATCCTCATCTTTGCGATCATCGTAACCCGTAATGCTGGTTCAGCCCCCAAAGGTATACAAGGATCGCATGGTACAGCAGAAACTTCCCACCAAAGGCATGAGTATGGCCCCGCTACTTTCTTAACATCGGAGATGCCGTGTTAACACCATGGCCTTACAATCTATGGGTGTACGACCCCAAAGGGATTCAACAAAAACCCAAGCGACCATGAATATTCTTTTTATCATGTGTGATCAATTGCGGGCAGATTACCTGTCGTGCTTTGGTCACCCGTACCTGAATACCCCCCACATCGATGCCCTAGCAGGCCGTGGGGTGCGATTTTCTAATGCCTTCTGCCAGGCGCCGCTATGCGGGCCATCGCGGGCGAGTTTCTACACCGGTCGTTATGTAGCCTCCCACGGCGTTATGGCCAACCAGGATCCTCTGAAACTTGGTGAATTGACCTTGGGCGACTACCTTGGCAATGCCGGCATGGAGGCCGTGGTGGTTGGCAAATCCGAGGGGCATTTCAATGCACGGGCTGTATCACGCTTCAATGTATCCCCTGGCTCCGCTCAGGAGCAACGCCTTAGCAACAACGGGTTTTTGCCATACGAGCTTTTTGCTGGGCTCTACCCAGACCCGATTCTGCCGGCCGATCTTGGCTACAGCGACTATCTGCGCAGTCATGGGCTTGCTGGAGACAACCCCTGGGAGACATGGGCCAATAGCGCGATCGATAATGATGGCAAGATCGTCAGCGGCTGGCAGATGCGAAACGCCGCCCTGGCGGCCCGGGTACCTGAAGAACATTCAGAAACCGCTTTCACCACGGATCGGGCACTTGATTTCATCGATGGCCTGTCAGGCGCTGACAAATGGTGTCTGCACCTTAGCTACATAAAGCCACATTGGCCTTACCTGGCTCCGGCGCCTTACCACGATTGCTTTGGCCCTGAACAGGTGATGAGTGCCGTTCGCTGCGAGTCAGAAAAACATGACCCCCACCCGGTCTACCAGGCCTTCATGGCGCAGGATTACAGCAAGAACTTCTCGCGCGATGAAGTCCGCCAGACTGTGATTCCTACTTACATGGGCCTCATCCAGCAACTGGATAACCATATTGGCCGGGTGCTGGCCAAACTGGACGAAAAAGGCTTAAGGGAAAATACCCTGGTAGTGCTGACCAGTGACCATGGCGATTACCTGGGGGACCACTGGCTGGGAGAAAAAGACCTACACCATGATCCTTCCATTCGTATCCCGCTCATCATTAGTGACCCATCAGATGCTGCCGATAGCACACGAGGTAGCAGCAGTGACGCTCTGGTAGAAGCCATTGACCTGGTACCGACCTTGACTGAGTACGCAGGAGCCAAAGTCTGCAGCGAACGTATGGAGGGTCGCTCTCTGACACCTTTGATGCAAGCTGGGTTACCCAGCGGGTCTTGGCGTGATTACATTATCAGTGAGATCGATTACAGTGATCGCGGTCCACGCATATTGTTAAACTTGCATCCCTATGACTGTCGGGCCCGGGTGATCAGAACACGCCAATGGAAATACGTGCTGCACGAGAAATTCCGTCCTCAACTTTACAACCTATTGGATGACCCCAATGAATTTAAAGACCTTGGTGATGACCCAAGCTGTGCTGAGGTTCGCGCCGATCTGCATGAGGCCCTTTTTGCCTGGCACCGCAGCCTCAAGGCCCGTACCGAGGCACCAGAAAACGAGTTATTAACTATGGGGCCTGAACACGACGAAGTTGACTTTGGTATCCTGATCGGACACTGGTAAGCGCAAGAGTTAAACCTACGATCACATACCCGAGATCAGTGGGACAGGGTTACCAGAAATTGGTACGCATCGTCATACGGCGCACGCGACCAACCACCGAAACCACCGAAACCACCGAAACATATTAACTTTTATTTATCACTTGGTAAGTCTTATGAAAAACCTGGTCATCGTCGGTAGTGGACATGCAGCAGTACAATGTGCTGCCAGTCTGCGTGATAACAACGATTCGTCCTCTATTACCCTTATCAGCAGCGATAACGATGCGCCGTATCACCGGCCACCGATATCGAAAAAATACCCCATTACTGGTGTTCCGGATGACTTTTCTTTATTACGACCAGCAGAATTTTTCAAAGAAAAAAACATAAACCTTCATACAGGTACAACGGTTGCTCGAATCAACATAGAAGAACGCTACGTGGTGGCTGAGGATGGGACTCAATGGGGCTTCGACAACCTTGTCCTTGCCACCGGCTCCGCGCCCCGTCCATTGGATATACCCGGCATAGAGCATGCACTCACCTTATATTCTCTGAGCGATGCACGAGCGGTAGCCGAACAAATTTTAAATGCTAAATCGGCTGTGGTGATTGGAGCAGGCTTCATCGGTCTCGAAATTGCTGCGACATTAAACTCTGCCAGGATCACCACGACAGTGATCGAATCGGCACCAAGAATCTTGGCCAGATCACTAACAGCGTCGCTAGCCGATCAGGTTCACGTACTCCATGAAACTGCCGGGCTGCGTATTTTATGCGACTCCGTCGTGGAGCAAATCTCCTCGGACGGGGTGATGACCAACGATGGGTTTCTTCAGGCGGATCTGGTTTTCTGTGGGACCGGCAGTGCTCCTAGAACTGAACTCGCAACCAAAGCCGGTCTCACCGTCACCGATGGCATTGAAGTCGATCGTTATCTTGAGACTAGTGTCCCCGGTGTATATGCGATCGGCGATATTGCATCTTTCGAAAAAGAAGATGGCACCCGTCAACGTTATGAATCAGTGCAAAATGCCAATGACCAGGCTCGTACACTAGCCAAGACATTATCCGGCAATAGAACAGCTTATGATGCGTTTCCCTGGTTTTGGTCTGATCAGGGAAATCTTAAGCTACAGATGGCGGGCGTTTCACAGAGCTCGACCGAAACTGTGATTATTGAGGGTGACCAACCACCGCGAATGGCTGCATTCTGCTTTAAAGAAGGTGTCCTGTGTGCTGTAGAAACCATTAACTGGCCCGCTTATCATGCGCTTTCCCGTAAAGCGTTGTCAGACGGTCGCGTTATCACCCATGACCAGTTAGGAAGGGTAGAATTCAATCTGAAATCGGCACTAAAGTAAGGCAAGTTTGAACAATTTGTCATTCACTATTAGGTATTCAGTAATACCGCCTGATGATCTGCGCAACCGTGGTGCTCACTGTTGCCTCCCTTTCCATCTTTACATCTGTCGGAGTACAGTGAAATCTTTGCACAACGAACATCTAACCTAAAAAAACGGCTGACCGA
>Ga0302122_10000028_pt1 | contig 71558 bp, 65 predicted proteins | sample CB21_SCM_MG_FD_203115 | JGI IMG/M metagenome (GOLD analysis project Ga0302122, IMG submission 203115) | Marine microbial communities from Western Arctic Ocean, Canada - CB21_SCM | ecosystem: Environmental > Aquatic > Marine > Oceanic | place: Canada: Western Arctic Ocean | collected 2017-09-28 | reverse complement strand
AAAAATAACGCAGCAACAACCCAGATATATTCCATAAGAACTTTGGAAAAGAGCGCGCCACATATCAAGCCGAACGTGACGGTCGTTGTTTTAAACCAGATTAAATCCAATGGTGACCACAATTTGGTTTTCAATAGTTTCATCTGCTATTCCCCAGGCACCTCAAACCATATTCTTCAGCTCTCATAACATGCCTCTCGTAAATTTTTTAAGACTCAGATGTGTTATCGAATTGATATTCCAGATGTCAATATTTTGCAGCCACCAATCCCTAATAAAAAGGGCGTGGCCGATCTCAGCCAAGCGGGCGCAGTTGATAATCGGCTTTCTTCGCCGCGCCTACAGACTGTCGAGCGAAAAAATGATACTAACTCAGTTCTCTAACCCAGTTCTCTAGCTCAGGCAAACGGCTAGAGCAATCGAAAGTTTTGAGACGATTTCATCAATATGCTCGTCTTCCAGAATAAACGGTGGCGCCAGCAGCACATGGTCTCCCTTTTTACCATCGCGGGTACCAGAACTTGGGTAACAAATAAGGCCCGCTGCAAAAGCAGCCTGTTTGACCTTCCCAGCCAACCCGATCGTAGGGTCAAATGGGGTTTTAGTCTCCCTGTCTTTTACCAACTCGAGCGCCAGGAACAATCCACGGCCCCGGATATCACCCACATGGGGATGTGAGTCAAACTGCGCTTTGAGCGCTTGATCGAGTTTGTCGCCCATCTTACGCACTCGTGGCACAAGATTCCGCGCGAGGATCGCCTGGACAACCGCATAACCGGCCGCACTCACCACGGGATGCCCCAAATACGTATGGCCATGCTGAAAAAATCCCGAGCCATTCTCGATGGTCTCGTAAATCTTTGTTGTACAGAGCATCGCACCGATGGGCTGATAACCTGCCCCCAGACCCTTGGCAATACACAAAATATCCGGCACCACGCCATCTGCCTCGCAGGCAAAAAGGTGCCCCGTTCGACCCATGCCGCACATCACTTCATCTAGTATTAACAATACACCGTAGCGATCGCAGATCTGTCGTATACGCTTAAAGTAACCCTCCACTGCTGGGACAGCGCCGGCCGTGGCGCCAACGACAGGCTCAGCCAGAAACGCCATGACGGAATCTTCGCCCAACCTGAGAATCTCGTCCTCCAATTCCTGGGCGACGCGTTGGCCATAATCAAAGCTCGTTTCGTTCTCGTGCCGATCAACGTATTCATAGCATGGCGATATATGCGAAACATCAACCAGCAACGGCGAGAATTGCTCTCGGCGCCATTCGTTTCCACCCACCGCAAGCGCCCCCAGCGTATTGCCATGGTAACTCTGACGCCGCGCAATCAGATGACGTCGCTGCGTTTCGCCTTTTTCGACAAAATACTGGCGGGCAAGTTTGATGGCCGCTTCAGTGGCTTCTGATCCACCCGATACAAAAAGAACCCGACCTAGCTCGCCTGGTGCATGATCGATGAGAAGATCAGCCAGTTTCTCGGTGGGCTCGGAGGTAAAAAAGCCCGTATGGGCAAAAGCAAGCTTGCCGACTTGATCTTGAATGGCGGCAATAACCTCCGGGTCGCCATGGCCCAGGCAAGACACCGCTGCGCCGCCGGAGCCATCAAAATAGCGTTTTCCCGAGGTATCGATCAAATAGCAGCCCTCGCCTCCTACAGCCATCGGCGGTGACAATTTTGTATGACGAGGAAATACGTGAGACATCGCAACCTCCAGCAAACTCTACAGACCGCAGTTTATCGTTATTGGCATAGGCCTTGGGAGGTAAGTTCTATATTTTTGATCTGCTCACCTAGCGCGGTCACAAAAGTGGCGTTACCGTGCCAAAGTGTGTCATCTGGCGCGCAAAGTTTGTTCTCAAACCCTATCCATATGCGCCTTCCAAGGCGCGTCGTCTCGAGACGGCATGTCAATACTTCACGGTCAAAAGCACAGGCACCTATATCTGGGAGGATCGAGACGCCTTTGAAGGCTTTTTTAATTCAGAATTGTTTTCCATGGTTGGCTCTAGCCCAGCCCTAACCAATATCGTGTCCAAGGATTTCGACGTCATTAAAGGTCCGGCGTGGGTGACTCGGGGGCTCTAGTTCCAAATCAACCTTGAGCATAAGGAAACGGGGCATCCCTTAAACTGCCCCGTTTACTTAATCGGTGAACTCTTCGGATTGTCGGCTTCCATGATTTGACTTTCTTGGATCCCTGATCAAGATTTAGCCTCAGGGGCTATACTTCGGCAGCCAAGGTGCGATCAACAGGACATTTCAATGGATTGGAGGATCACCGTACTGCTTATTGCGACCCTCTGGATGGCCTACGCAGTTGTTCAGTGGTTGACCTAAGCACGCCTCATCACTTGACTGTTCAGCCAGGTCACATTCAGCGCCAAAGTTGCAAACATCTTCGCACCCTATTGATCTAATCTGGATACCAGCCTTGGCTCAAGATCCTCAAGATCTTTGAAATAGGGCAACCGTATGCGTGCCGCGGTCACGTGCTCTAAAAGCAAATGCCCAATCAATAGTTCACCATCAGCGCTGGCACGTGCGAGATCACGCCCATCCGGACCGATGATGCAACTGCACCCCAGATAGTTGAGCCCGCCTTCAGTGCCCGAATGATTGGCATAAAGCAAATAGCAGCCATTTTCGAATGCCCGCGCTGGCATCACACGGTGAGCAACCTGGTCCCACTGGTCTGATAGCGCCGTCGGTACGATCACCACCTGAGCACCCAAACGGCACGCTGCCCGTACTGCCTCTGGAAACTCTGCGTCATAACAGATCAGAATCGAAAAATGTATGCCACCGATGGCAAAGAAGGTCAGACTGGAGCCTGGCTCGAACTGGCCCATCTCGATCCCGGGTGGAATGGCGAGCTTTCGATGATTTGCCAGCCGTGCGCCATCGGCACCGATACAACAGGCTGAATTAAAAATACGATCCCCTTCACACTCAGGGTACCCATAAACGATAGCAGTATGGTTTTGGCGTGCCACTTTTGCTACCGCTCGCGAGAAAGGTCCATCCAGAGCCTCAGCCAACTCGCTTCGCTTGTTACCCGTGTTATAGCCAGACATGAAAAGTTCTGGACAGATCACCAGATCACAATTGACACCGTCAATAGTGGTTGCCAGTCGGTCCAGACGCTGGGCCGGGGTCAACCCCGCCCCATCGCTTTGAAATACCGCCGCCTTCAAGTAATTTATCGGTTTATAATCAACAGCTTGCGTGGATATTCAGTCAGATATTCAAAACCGTCTTCAGTCACTACAACCGAATCCCCGATACGCCCGCCCAGTTCGCCATCGACTGATATGCCGCCATCTACCGCAAAAGTCATACCGGCTTTCAACGGCGTCCGATCACCCTCCTTCAACTCTGGACTTTCCAGATAAGCCATGCCGATAGACCGGCCGGTGCGATAGCCAGTTTCGTACCCTCTTTCCCGGTAAACCTCGTTTGCTGCCTGAGCAATCGACTCGGCGGTGACTCCCGGTCGAACCGCAGTAAGCGCTGCCTGTTGTGCATCGATGGCTGCTTGCTGAACACGTGCTGCTTCATCTGAGACTTCGAGAATATGAAACATTCGATCGAATCCCAATTTGTACTGCTTGAACTGCGCCATATTGCAAAAACAGAAATATACCGGATCACCCTTTTCAAGGCGTTTTACACTGGCCCGGCGGTGCACCATGGAGGTATCGGTGCCTGACTGCATGATCTGCAGGTTGTGAATTAATGGTGAGACAAACTGTTCCCAACCTTTAGTCGTCAGAAAACCTGCTGCCTTGCGGGTTCCCGCATTGATCACCGCAAGCGCTGCCTCATACTCCGGTGCGTTCTCCGCTAATGCCCCTTCGGCGGCACCCATCATGGCACCTGCTACCTGTCCTGCCTGCTTCATCACTTCGATCTCAAGCGGTGATTTGACCATCCGCATGTCGCCGATCAAATGCGAAACATCCTGAAGCTCAACACCTTTCAGTTCCTCATCCAGCCAGTTGCGGACAATGGCAGGCATCGCATCACGCTCGATACCCAACTTGCTTAGGCTGTTTCCCAAGGTCTGTTTCAGTACTGTATCCCAACGATTGGCACCAACATCTTCCCAGGTCTGAACATTATCAACCCAGGTCATGGCGCCTGCCATCTCGCTTTCCATCAAAGGCGTAATCACAATCGGTTCGTCATGCGCGCGGATGATCAAAAATGTGGGGCGCCCAAATTCCACAGACAAGTACCCCCAGAAACCTGCAAAGTAAGCAATGGAACTCTCATCTGTGATGAGGGCAAGATCTAGTCCGGCATCACGCAGTCTGGCCTGCATCTGATGCGTACGTTGGCGAGCTTCTTCGAGCATGACAGTTAACCTTTAGATGAAAGTACAACTATAACCCTACTGATAGCACACAGAAAGGATATCCAGCGCATTTTCCAACCTGCTATCCCTTTTGCTTTATTGGTTCATTTAGTGATCGAAAGAAATAAGATGAACGATCAATAGTTTATTGCTTCTAAGCGCTATTTCGTAGACTTTGGTCAGGAACGCAACTACCACCAAGATCGGTTATGCCCTGCTTGTAACTGAACAAACAATTCAAGGCGACGTAATGAAATTCAGACCCAAGGGAGTTGGCATCCACCTGACCCGATCCCCTAATCCCGATTCCATAACCAATGAAATAGTTGCCGGACAGGTAAAGCTTCTCGCGAATACTGTGCCCACCCTTCCACCTGACGGATCGATTGATGTGATTTGTTATGCCTGCACGTCTGGCTCGTTGGTTATTGGGGAGGAGCGCGTGTTCTTAGGCCTCAACAAGGGTCAGCCTGGTACGGGTGAAGCCAGAATTCATCAGGGATTTTGCTAGCTCGTTGGACCGTAATGATGTAGACGCGATATTTATCTCAGGTGGTGCATTGCGAACCCTTGATATCATCGACGAGATCGAAGCGACTATCGGCAAACCGATGATCTGCCAAAACCAGGTAATGATCTTCGGACACGCTGTGCAGTGCAGGCATCAATGACTGCTTCCACGGATGCGGTCAATTACGTTCGAGCTTTTGGCTAACTTGCTGACAGACCACCCGGGCAAGCGACTAGATTGCTACAGGCGCGTTCAAGAAGCTGCTGTATCCGGCTGCTTCTTGACGGCCGTATTGTAGTCAGCAACTAAATTGAGACAGCAACGTTCCCGGTCCAGATGTCGATTGAATCTCCGTCGATCGCACCTTCGGCAATCATCTTGCCGAAGACTCCCATCGCAACGGCAGTCGCCGCCTCCATGGTGGCGACATCAGGATACTTAGCGATGACCGCGCCATTGCCATCATCGTCAAGCGCAATATCAATGATGTCGGCACCGGCTGCTGCGACTTCTTCGCGCGCCCCTTCTGCCATCGCTATCGCTTTGTCTACGTCTGGGCTCGTAAAACGAGTGATTCTATAAACTGTCATGTCAATATTCTCTATCACTTTATGTTAATTTGCGTTCGCCACACTTACTTTAATAAAACTCGGCACGGCACGACACCATTTTTTATAGTAGCCATTAAGGCTGTTGGAAACGGCTAATGCCAACCCACCTTTTTACAAGCATATTGAGTTTTGCATTTTGCACCCAATATCGTAAGATAGAGTTCCATTCAAAGTAAAAGGGGTTTCATATGCTCAAAAAGTACAACGACACACCCGCTGCAATCGCTTTGGCTTTATTTACCCTGGGTAGCGTATTCTATGTGGCCCAACTTCTTTTTATGACTGAAGCCTGGCTGGCGGAAAACGGTATGGGGACAGAGTCGGTTGTGCTCGCCCGTGTCCTGGGCTTTACCTGGCTTGGAATTGCCGTCGGCCTGATTCGGACCTTTATCAATGGCCCTGAAGGCAGTAGTACGTTCTTTATGGCGTTAGTCACTGCCCAGATCGGCATCTTAATAAACCTTTGGCACCAGCACCTGACAGGTGCTCCCGCAGTCTTTGATGATGCAATAATCGTCTCCGTTCTGACGGTGCTATTGCTGATCGGATATCTAAGGGTACGCTCCAGACTCTAACCCGACGGATGATAATGGGGCTGACAATTGCCAGTCGATAAATAACCCCGCCGAGGCGGGGTTATTTATTTCACCCCAGATGGCTGGGGTGTCCGCGCCCACTCAGGTAACACGTTGAGTTTGTTGCGTGAAAAAGATTAAGGCACAGCCTTAATGGCATAGATGCTTAATCCTACCGGACCAAAAACAGATTTCGATCAAACTGGGTAAGGCACTCTACCCCAGTTTGGGTGACTGCAACTGTCTCGCTCAACTCAATGCCCCACCCGTCCATCCACATGCCCAGCATCACGTGTAGAGTCATGTTGGGCTCAAGCACGATATCCTCGCCTGCACGCAGGCTTACGGTGTGCTCCCCCCAGTCCGGAGCGTACCCAACCCCAATGCTGTAACCGATGCGACTTTCCTTAACCAGGCCGTAACGATCCAATACGCCTTGCCAGGCGCGATGCACCTCGCCGGCCGAAATCCCAGGGCGGATGCAGTCCAGAACCGCCTCTAAGCCTTCCTTTACAGCGCCAGCCGTGTCGTAAACTTTTTGCGTACCTTGTCCAAGTTGCAGAGTTCGTGCCAACCCTGCGTTGTAACGTTTACGGGCGCCGCCCAATTCCAGGGCCACCGTCTGGTTCGTTGTAAAAGGCTCATCTGTCCACAGAGGATGTGCAGTAGCAGCCGCCTCGCCTGCGAGAATCAATGGGCACAGCGCGGTCAAGTCACCACCCATGCCGTCCACCCCACTGACCTGCGCCGCGAGCACCTTGGACACAAGATCGCACTGGCGAACGCCTGGCGCGATGTGTTCACAGGCTACGGTCATCACATGACTGGCGATGCGAGCTGCCTGTCGCATCATGTGAATCTCAGCCTCACTTTTTACTACCCGGCACCAGTTTACCAGCAGATCTGCATCGATCCATGCTGCCCCGGGCAGTCCGTGCTGTAACCGTTCTAGCGCCTTAAACGAGAAAAAGTAGGTATCACTCTCGAAACCTATTCGTTTATCAGCGATCCCAAATTCTTTGAACGACTTGGAAATTGCGTCCATAGGATGTACATCATCGCGCTGAACCAGATCCTCTGCATAAGGTCGGACACTCTCAGAACCCAGGTACGTAGTCAATGGAACAGACCCCGCATCCATCTGCCGTCCTAACCAGACTGGTGGGTGGTCATGCAACACCAGCATTACTTGGGGCACGTAAAACGACCATGCATCAAACCCGGTTAGCCAGTTCATATTGGCAGGATCTCCGATCACCATAGCGTCAAGATCTCTCCCATTCATCGCGGTGCGTACCCGCTCCAGGCGTTGTTGATACTCCTGTCGGTCAAAAGGCGCAGTCATTGGGTCTACTCTCCTATTTAAAGTGCGACTAATCATCGGGACGACAACGATCCGGCTTCGGCAGACTTCAAACTGAAACCATTTTCGACTCGAAGATCAGTATACCGATTGGCAAGATAAAACCATACCGGACAGCGACTATACTCTGGCACCGTTTTTTCTTCGAAGAATCACACAGTCGGCATCTATGCAAAAGAATCCTATTCTCCTCACAGCATCAGTCATCCTTATTGTGGCTTTTCTCGTAATGTTGCTGGCCTATGGAGTCCGACACTCGTTTCCAGTATTTTTTCCTTTTATTCTCGATGAATTCAACTGGGCGCGTGGCGATACTGCGCTGATGTTTTCAATACATTTACTAGTTTATGGTATATGTGCCCCTATTACTGGTTTACTGGTTACCAGACTACCTGCCAAGTCGCTGTTGCTCTTTGGTATCGTCCTACTCGGTCTTGCTGCTGCGGCCTGCTCCTATGCAACTCAACTGTGGCACTTTTATCTTTTGTTTGGTGTCCTGGCTCCTATTGGCCTCTCTTGTGTTGGCTCGCCTGTTCTCAATCCCACCATAATGAACTGGTTCGTGCATCGTCGCGGCACGGCACTGGGTCTGGCTCAGGCTGGGGGCGGTTTGAGTTTTGTATTTGTATTCCTGATGGAGTTTGTAATTGAAGGAGTAGGCTGGCGCCTTGCTTATGTTGTGATGGGTCTAATCACGATTGGCGTTCTGGTACCCATTGTGCTCGCAGGTTATCGGTTTACGCCACAGGAGTGCGGGCTAGAGCCCATAGGGGCACCAAAATTCCCGATGAAAACTAAGGAACCTGGATCAACGCCGGAAATAAGATCTGAAAACTGGACGACCAAAAGCGGTTTAATGAGCAGTTCGTTGTGGCTGCTGTTTATCTCGAATATGCTGTTCTGGGGAACGGGCTGTTATCTGGTTCTGGCTCACCAGGTTAAATACGCAATTGACATTGGCTATAGCCCTGCGGTCGCGGCCTCCACCACGGCATTCTTTGGAGTGTCAATGGTTATTGGCCAGGCGGCAGCTTTTGTATCAGATCATATCGGACGGGAGAATACAGTCCTTGCTGCCTCTATCCTGGCGACCATCGCCCTAATTATGCTGATTGGTCTAAAACCTGGGTCTAGCCTTTTCGCGCTTTACAGTTTTGCGGTGCTTTTTGGACTAGGATCAGGGCTTTATGCTGTTTGTGTTTTTGTCGGCGCCGCCGACATTTTTTCTGGCCGTCATTTTGGCCTGTTTAACGGCATCGTGCTGGCGGGGATGGGCTTCGGTGGCGCATTCGGTCCCTGGCTTGGAGGGCTGCTTTTTGATATCTTTGACTCCTACTACTACTCGTTCCTGTTTGCCCTTGGCAGTTTTATACTCTCATTCGTTGCATTCTACGGGGCTGCGCCGCGTCGATATGTAGCTCGTGGCTTCGGATAAATGCTGATGAAGCTGCTTGCTCTATATCGCAAAACTGGCGTTACCCAGGCCTACTGCGGTTTCAGCTCAACCTCGATGAAAGACATGTTTTCTGATCCTCGATTGATCACATTATGCTCAACCCCTGCCTTGCGCTGATAGGCTTGCCCGGCTGAAATATCCACTTCGCGCGCATTGCCGCCAGGCTCCTCAAGTAACATGCCAAGATCGGTAATCGCCGTGATCACGTAGTCATACTCGTGTCGATGCCATCCAGTCTGCGCGCCGGGATTAAAATCAAAGCGCGTTACCCGGACCTGATCGTTATCAATCAGTGGCACTATTGCTGCAGTCTCCCGATCTACCATAGTTGAACTCCTCTTTTTGGGCGGATCGTTGTTCAGACGCTGGCACCCGTATTATCCCCTTGCGCACAATATCTCTTTCTATGCGGTGCACGTCAATGGATAACGCACACGTCACTGCTAAGATATCAATTCCAACGACAACCGATCAACAAACATGTCGCCAGATATTGTCATTGTAGGAGCAGGAATAACAGGTTGTGCAACGGCCTATGAGCTTTCCAAAGCGGGCTTGAAGGTCGAGGTCATCGAAAAATATGCTCCCGCTGCCATGGCATCCGGGTGGACTCTTGGGGGCGTACGCCAATCTGGTAGGCTTCTACCTGAACTGCCCTTGGCCAAGTACTCGGTAGAGCAATGGAGCCAACTCAGTCATACGCTGGGTTACGACACCGGTTATATGCAAGAAGGAAATCTGCGCTTAGCCCGAAATGAAACAGAGGCCAAAGCTATTGAAGCTCTGGTCAAAAAGCAAAAGAGCAATGGATTGGATATTGTTTACCTTTCTGACATTAAAGAAATTCAAGCTATAGCGCCATGTGTCTCCAGCGGCATACTGGCGGCATCTTTTTGTCCGACGGATGGCCACGCCGATCCCGTTGCCACGGTAAACGCCTATAAAGAGGCTGCGCAAAGAAATGGGACTGTGTTTCGGATCGGTGAGTCGGTAGAAGCATTATCGACTGAAAGTAATCAATTGAGCACCGTGATCACCAACAAGAGGACAATAAGCACAAATCGGTGTCTCCTGGCGTGCGGCGTTGGAATCAATCAGTTGATCCATCGATTTGGAATACAAGTACCCCTTTCTTTTGCGATAGCGACTGTCATCCAAACAGCACCGACAGCCACGCTTTTGAAGCCAGTGCTTGGCGTTGCCGATGGCGCGGTCACCCTGCGCCAGGAAAGAGATGGAAAATTCCGATTGTCGAGTGGCGTACAGAAATGGAACGGAGCCGTAATTGAGAAGGATGGACAGCCGCATGTATTTCCGTCCAGTGAAAAAGTCTATTCAACCTTGAAAGCAGGATTTGGGATCTGCCCCAGTCTCAAAGGCTTGCAGATGCGACGGTTCTGGGGTGGCTCCATCGACCTGACCCCCGATGCACTGCCCGTTCTTGATAGACTGCCCGAAGTAGAGGGCATTTACCTGGCCAGCGGTTTTTCAGGTCATGGGTTTGGTATTGCACCGGCTGTAGGCCATATCCTCTATCATCTTATTCTGGGGACAGCTTCCGAGCTTGCGTTTGAAAGCTTTACACTTGAGCGATTTGAAAAGAGCCACCCCATACAAACCAAGAGCCAGTTGCAACCTTGCATGGCTGAAAAGTATCACCAGATTCACTCTCACGGTATTATTCAACGCACATGACAGACCCCAGCAAACTTGATGCGATCGTCGCCCAGGCAGTAAAAAGCCGCGATGCGCGCGAGCGTGACTACCGTGCGCAATCGCTAAAACTCCACCCTTGGGTCTGCGGGCGCTGTGGGCGTGACTTTAACCGCAAAAACCTGCATGAATTGACCGTTCATCACAGGGATCACAACCACGACAACAACCCTCCAGATGGCAGCAACTGGGAGAACCTGTGTTTGTACTGCCATGACAACGAGCACGCCCGTTATGTTGATGCCGTCCCCGGTGCCGAACCGGCCAAATCAACCGCCGTTACTCACAAAGGGCTGGCGGGCCTTGCTGATCTACTCAAAAAAGGTTCGTAATGGTGTGACAGGTCACTCCTGCTAGGGCTCGTCCTGACTCGCTGTTAATCACGATCCGACATAGGCAATTGCCTCTATTTCTACCAGCATGGTCGGCTCTGCCAAATGGGCTTCGACGGTTGTCCTGGCCGGTGGATCGGTGGGGAAGACCTTTGCGAATTCCTCGTTCATGGTCTGGAAATCACGCATATCTGCGAGGTACACAGTGCACTTGAGCACATCATTCACGGTGGCTCCGCCTTCCGCCAATACCGAGACAACATTTTTCAGAGTTTGCTGGGTCTGAGCTGCTACATCGCCAATACCAATCACTTCGCCTGTCTTATCCCAGGCGACTTGACCTGAAGTAAACACCAGGCCGCCGCCCTTCGCACCAGGGGAATATGGATAAGTTGGACGCGGCTGAAAATCCAGATTTTTTGGGCAAAGTATTTTCTTTGGCATATCGATTTACTCTTGGTATTGGTTTCGCACCCGACTGCTACTTGGACACCTTCATTACATAAGCCTTGTTATGCCGATTCCGACACCCTGATTTCTATTGCTGTCGGGATGCCATGATTACAGGGGTTATTGACCTGAGGGCAATTGGAGATAACAGCCAGGGAATTCATGTTCGCCTGTAAGGTGACAATAGCGCCCGGCTGCGCCTTACTTGGAACAAAAACAGTATCTGCTAGTTTTCGTTCGGTCGTTATCGGCACATCACAGAAAAAATTGATATTGGGGACGATATCTTTGCGGCCCAACCGGAATGCCTTAAGCCCTTTTAAGAAGTTTTCCCGGCACCCAGGTACACCCTCAACTGCGTAAAGCATCCGATTGCTGGCTTCGCTACAGCAACCCCCAATCGTGTCATGACCACCAAAGGTATCTTCAACTATCGAAAAGATCGGGCGTGCTTCGTCCGAATAAAGGACGTGCCCCTGCGTCAATTTAAGTGTCAATGCCGCTTTGAGAGTATTAGGCGCATGATATCGTTCATCGGGCCTGTCGGCGTTGTAGCATAAAAAATCAACCCCTTGTCCTCCTTCCAGATCGGTAATCCTGAGGTAGTGGCCCTGAGGGATAATCCCCGACCAGTATCCACCAGGCGCAATTAGATTCGACTCGGTCATTTGCTGTTCCATTCCATATCAATTAGGCAGATTTCCTCTTCTTTGGGTGCCCGCCTTGCCCCATTGAATGCTGGATGCATTCAGGAAAAGGTCAATAGTAGTTCGAAACTGCTTGGAGAAAGCGACACATTGTTATAGATTGCACCGGGAATCACACGCGCCCGTAGCTCAGCTGGATAGAGTACCTGGCTTCGAACCAGGTGGTCGGGAGTTCGAATCTCTCCGGGCGCGCCATTAAATCAAGGTGTTACAGCGCATCAATAAAATGCACTGTCCCAAAAGTGCCCATTTGACCTACAAAACCGGGTTATGCCAGTCGTAGAAGATATCGCTAGTGTATTTAGTCGATTTCAAACTTCTAACGCCCAAACGAGAACAGCCGGTGAGATTTCAATACCATAATTCAAGTCTAGGAGATAGAGATTGGAATTTAATTTGATATTCCCATCTGGAGAGTGGAAGTAGGGAAAAACGCTCTTTTTGTCGGAGGCATGGAGTTTAAGAATAAAACAATTACCGGCAAAGCATTTCAGTCTGTTAAAGAAAATAGTCACTTAGATAATGGCACAAAATTTCCTTTCGCTAATTCCCGTGTTTAATAGTTGCTGGGGCGTCCATTGGTTAAACCAGAGGCATTGCTGGTTTTGTGGAAAATTATCCAGCATGGATCCTAAGTCGAATGATGTATTAACGGCGAAAATTGATCGGTATATAGATATTGCAACAGATATTACTGCGTTGGTTTTTGGTGCTGGTAGTGACGGGGATGATGAAAAAAGGAGAAAGATACGCCAAGAAATATGCAGCGGCATCTTGGGGTGAAAATTACAGATACTAGAAATAAATATAGCTAATGATAGCGATCGGATCTTAGGGAAGAACATGGAGTTCGCTGACATAGCGATTTGATGCCGTATGGGATGGCTGTCGCCGGTGATTCTGGATGGAATTCTGACAAACCCTCTTACAGGATACTCAAGAATATCTAGGGTCTGTTCGGCAGTTGATGTGCAACCGGAAATTCAAGAATGGGATAGACAGACTTATCCTACAGATTACATAAGAGGAAATAAATTCTGAACGATATAGGTTCGATTCGCCTAGACCCTCAATCAACCCCATTCCGATGGCACGCGTCGTATAGTTACATCAAATTAATCACTGAGTTACGATACCCAAAATCTCATAGTCCCAAAAGAATAAGAGGGCCCTCTAAGCCTAGTAGTAAAACACTTAGAAGCTCTCATTGATTTTAGAAAACAGAAGTTAACTTATCCCTGTTTCAATGGGCTTAAGTGCGCTTTTGAGTACCTGGTATGAAACCGGGCACCCGGAAGTTAGAATCTCACCAAGTGCATCCACTTTCTTCAGCCTTTGCTACCCAACACACTTCCATAAATATGAATCTTCCTGTAGATTTCTGATTCTTAAGATGATAATTGGTGGTTCGAGAACTACTATAGGTCGCGCTTACATCTAAGTAATAGATCTACAACGGAGTTAATGACAATGTATATCTCGATTGTAGAGATAGATCTCCCAGGCGATGTAGACCGCGATGCCCTCGCAAACGGATTTCTTATCTCTGGACATCGTTATACTAACGTGCCCGGATTGTTACGCAAATACTACACTATGGACGATAGTACTATCACTGGTGGAGTATTCGTGTGGGAGAGTCAAAGACACGCTGTAGCAGGCCATTCCGATCTCGAATGGAATAAGCTAATTCTGGATAAGTATGGAACGCAACCCAAAATCACCTACTACGATGTTCCAGTCGTGATCGATAATGTATTGGGCGAAATATGCCGAGGGTCTGAGTATCTTGAAGCGATGGGTCAAGGACCCGATGTTCGAGGAATTGGTGACGGGTCAAAAACTTAACGATCTGAAAACTCCTGCAACTGCCCGCTCTGCTCCTTACCTCTGATTACAATTATCTCCAAACACTCGATAGTTTCAAACCGTAGCAGGTCACTTCGAAGCTCTTCCTGGTCATAGTCACCCTTCCATTAACCTGCTCTTCGTTAACGATCAGAGGCGAGGAGTGAAGATCTTGTATAACCTATCCAAATCGTAAGCCAAGAATCTCTACCCATGAGTGGATTGTTACATTCTTCTTGAAAGTTAGTCTTCCTGAATTCGTGGTTCAATCCAAATCTCAGCAAGCGCCACGAAAGCAGTTGACATAGTTTTTCCAAAAAACTGACGATCTACTACCTCTCCTGAAAATCTTTTACCATTTACCGAAATCGACGCCCTACCAGCTTCTAGAAATACGCTATCCATATCGTGTTGTTTCGTAGCTGAGTCTTGCGGCCCAACTTCAACTGCAAACGGCTCCCCGAGACTCTCCCATTGCATCTCAGCCTCGACATCTCCACTACGAACAACCTCTCTATAGGTCTCTTTCAAATCACCATCACTAAATACCTGGTCCAACTCTAACCATGTCATTCCTTTAAGCCCTGCCTTTCCTTGGAATGATGGAAACTTACCCATAAATTCTTTGATCAGATACTTCGTCATCTCCTGATTATCCGTAATACACAGATTATTTGACTCTGGAAAGCCAGTATTAGAATCTGGTTGATCCAATACGATCATAGTATGGCCCCGACCATGTGGTGAGAGAACGATTCGAAAAAAAATACCAAGTGCAGACCAATCCTCCGCCGGATCATCCTTAAGATATATACCGGGGTTCTCTCCCGCCCAACAGACAGTGCCGGGGTGAATTGGTGTTTTCATTCGTTTCTCCTTATTGATCTTCGTTTTAGTTTTAAAAAAATAGCAACAATAGTTGTCAGGCTAGCAACATGATTAGGTGTTTATGCATTCTGTGATCGATAAATTATCATTCAGATTAAAATAAAAGTTTTATGCCATTTTTTCGTCCGTTACAAATTAGAATTGTCGTTAAGTTGACAACAACATGATGTCTTTATTGGGGTGGCCATTCTAGCTTCTTTTAGATCTACGGTAACTTTATCATGATCACCGCACTAGTTTTATCGAAGCTATGCAGACGTCAATTAGACCATGCCAAGTCAACAGATTGTCAAGAACTTAGCAGGGGCAAGGCAAGATGTTGTCCAACGATTGAAATTTTTTGGGCGCCTTACTAGGATAGCGGCGCCGAATAGCCCGAATCAAAACGCTTTCTGGTAGCCACAATATGCGACAGTGCGTAGGCGTTGTGGATAGACGCCTAAATTTCTCGGCACGGTCTAGTCGAGATCTAGCTCACCAGTCATTTCTCATGGTTTGTTGTAATTACCGCTGCGGGCATAAGCTATGGCACGACTATTGTCGAACTCAGTAGCTTTGTTGGAATAGCGTAGAGACTCCTCGTTGTTAAATCCGCAATAGCAAATTAGACCCTGGCCGAACCCGCATCGAGGATTTGGCAATCTTGTTGGCATGAGAAAGCTATGTATTCCTAGATCAAAGTTCATGGTCATTAGACGTCTCAATGTGGATACAATAACAAAAATTTTAAGAAAGTATGAATCAACGAATCACTTGAGGAGGCACAATGCCAAATACCCGATCGCCAATGAAGGATAAAGATATTGCGTTTCATTTGCATTCATTCACTAATCCTTCGACACATGAAGCCACTGGTCCACAAATAATCGAAAAGGGAGAGGGCATCTATCTCACAGATACAGATGGGCAAACATATATCGATGGCATGTCAAGTCTATGGTGCTGTTCACTTGGGTTTAGTGAAACCCGTCTGATAAATGCCGCCTATCAACAGTTCCAGAAACTCCCCTATTGCCACACCTTCCGGGGGCGCAGTCATCCAAATCTTATTGAGCTTGCCGAAAGCCTTGTTAAGTTGGCGCCAACGCATATGTCAAAAGTGTTCTTTGCGAATTCAGGGTCAGAAGCGAATGACACAGCCATTAAACTCGCCTGGCACTATAACAAGGCTAGGGGGAAATCAAACAAGAGCAAAATCATTGCTAGACAAGGAGGTTATCACGGCTCTACTGTCGTTACAGCGAGTTTGTCAGGGCTAGCGTATATGCATACTTCATTCAATCTTCCAGTAAGCGGAATTATATTTACTGACTGCCCGCATTATTATCGCTATGCCTTGGAAAGTGAGAGTGAAGAAGAATTTTCAAATCGGTTGGCCAACAATCTTGAGCAACTAATACTCCAAGAAGGAGCTGACACTATTGCAGCATTCATTGCTGAACCTGTAATGGGAGTCGGCGGTGTCATTGTTCCCCCGAAATTTTATTTCCAGAAGATTCAGGAAGTGCTCCGAAAATACGATATCTTAATGATCGCGGACGAGGTGATCTGTGGGTTTGGCCGAACAGGGTACATGTTCGGTAGCGAAACATTTGGAATTGAGCCAGACATGATGACTATGGCCAAAGGTTTATCCTCTGCATATTTCCCGATCTCAGCGCTGATGATATCGGATGAAATATATGGAGTGATGGTTGATGCAAGTCAAAAGGATGGGCTTTTTGCTCATGGTCTAACCTATTCGGGTCACCCAGTTGGCGCTGCTATTGCGCTTGAAGCGCTAAGTATTTATCGAGAAAAAAACATTTGCTCCCACGTCCGTGATATAGGAAAACTGTTTGACTCTGGACTACAACGACTGCTAGAAAACCCGATAGTAGGAGAGGTTAGAAGTGCTGGGTTGATGGGTGGGATCGAACTAGTAGCCGACAAAAATACCAAAGAAAGTTTTGCGATGGAGCTGGACGTTGGCGACCGGCTCGCACTTAAAGCGGAAAAAAATGGGCTATTCATTCGGTCGGTAGGTAGCAGCTTGGTAATAGCTCCACCACTCATTATTACCAAGACTGAGATGGGTGAGTTGCTTGCTCGTCTTAGCCAGGCGATAGAAGAGATGAGTGACGAACTGCTAGTGGGCTGAAATGACGTTCTAGGACTCCAACTAAGTCTATCTACCATTAAGTTATTGTGGTTGGTATCTAGGGAAATATAAAAATACAATGCTTCCCGAATATGTATAACCTTGTAGAGTTGTTTCTAAACTAAAAAGGAGGAAATGTGATGAGAGTGGGAAATCGTTTTAATTCAAAAACTGTCGCTATCTGCTTAGGCCTAGCTTTAATACTTGGCAGTGGAGCAGCCAAAGCGGAAAAAATCGTCATTGGCACTATGAATTGGGCCTATATGCAGGTCATGTCCAATGTCTTGAAAGTTCTTATTGAAGAAAACTATGGTGAGGAAGTTGAGTTTGTCCCCGGTAAACACGCTATGTTCTTTAAAGCGATGGATAATGGAAAAGGCGAAGTAGACATATTTCCTGATCTTTGGCTTCCAAACAATCAAGGAATGTTTGATGAGTACGTGACAGATCGTGGAACTGTCGCAATCACTCAGGGTACTTTTACAGGGGGAGATGCATTTTGTACAACGAAATACACGAAGGATACTCTCGGTCTAAATACAATATATGATTTGGCAAAACCTGAGGTTGTGCAGGCCCTCGATACAAATGGTGATGGTCTTGGCGAACTTTGGTTAGGTGGACCTGGCTGGACATCGACCGAGTATCACAAAGTCCAAGCTCGCGACTATGGCTTTAATGACTTATATGAACTACAGGAATATGAGGAAGCCCTAGTGATCGCCAAGATTGATGCGGCCGTGAAGGCAAACAAGGCGTTAGCCTTCGCATGCTACGCACCACATCATATTTTTGGCCTTCACGAGATCATTGACGAGGGGGAACATGACCCTGAAAAGTGGACCGCAGTGCACCCTTCGGATAACACAAACTGGTATGAAGAGTCTCATATGGCGACGTCATTTCCACTATCGACCTCATATATCGCATATTCGAAGCGTCTAGATACAGTTGCACCTGAGGTAGTTAACTTTCTAAATCGTGTGGTTTTTGGCACAGCATTGATCAACGAATGGTCTGCTGCGATCGATGCAGATAAGCGTGATGCAGTCGATTATTCAAAAGAATGGATCGCGGAGAATACTGATACGGTGAACGCTTGGCTGGGGCGTTGAATTAATCAATTTCATTCATACCCTATCGATACGATAACTTACCAAATCTCGTCATCATTGATAGTTAATCCCACCTCACGAATATCAACCAGTCTAGAGCTTAGGATATCGTGGGGTGGGTCTTTCGACCCACACATGCTCATCTGATTAATTAGCAGGTCGCTAGTCCCTACTAAAAGCATGCCTCATTTTATGAACCGAGCTCCGCAAGGAGCTTTTAACCATTATCCAGTATGCCTTGCCTTATGACCGCAACCGGCGGCGGCTGGGATCATATGGCGAAATGGATGATGCCAACGCTGAAACTTTTTCACCAGAAATACCAACGTAAAAGCTGTTGTGAGGGAGGCTTGTAAGATCGTCCTGATCTTTTAGCTTTACGTATCCTAGAGCAACTGACTTGCCAATCGTATGCCCAAAAGCCGAAGATGTAATAGACCCAACTAGTCTATTCTCCTGATATATCGGTTCGTTCCCCAACAAAAGATAACTTGGATCATCAATAGTAAACGTCAGCAGACGTTGCCGGGGGAGTTCACTGCGAGTTTTAAGATATGCCTCTTTGCCTAGGAAAGGCGACTTCTTTAAATGGTCAACAGTAAACTCTAACCCAGCTTCTTGTGGTGTATCGGTATTTGCAATGTCGTGGCCAAAGTGCCGGAACCCACATTCAAGACGTAGCGAGTCAAGAGCTTGGAATCCTACATCACAGAGGTCGAATCTACTACCAATTGCGACGATCGTGTCATAGACAGAGAGCGCAAACTCGGTTGGGATATAAAGCTCCCAACCTAACTCCCCCGCATAGCTGATTCGAGTTGCTCTACAGCGACCGAAACCTATATCTATTTCCTTTGAATAAAGAAAAGGGAAGGCCTGATTTGAAAGTTCGATGTCTGACAAAGACTGTAACATCTCTCGACTCTGAGGCCCCATAACTCCGAGCACTGCAAATGCCGATGTTAAATCTATGATACTTACATTGCCATTTTTTTCAGCATGATGCGTTAAATAATGAACCAGAACGTTGTGGTTCTTTGCCCCCGTTACCAGCAAGAAAGTGTCATATTTTGTCCGCGTAATAGTAGCATCGCAGGTGATAAGACCTTTTACATTCAACATTAATGTATATATAACGCGGTCAATTGGTATATCTATGTTACGGCTACACGTTTTTTGTAACAGGGCAAGTGCGTCTGCTCCACATACCTGTATTTTCGAAAAAGATGTTAAGTCCAAGATGCCAACAGCTTGTCGAACCGCCTGATGCTCTCTCGCCACACGATCGAACCAGGATGGATGATTGAAAGAGTGCGAGTTTCGATGTTTTTTCCCTGGTATTGCAAAATACTCAGGGCGTTCCCACCCAACCGCTTGATCAAAGCAGGCCCCCTGTTCAGATAGCCGTATATGAACAGGAGATCTACGGATATCGCGCGCACTCGTTAGTTGATAGTGTGGAAAATGGATTGCAAAACCAGTTGCAACAATTTCAGGAATCCGTTCCTTGAGAAAGTGTGTGTTGCCAGCCATATCAGGGAAACGACGAATATCGACATCACTTAAATCCATTGTCGGTTCGCCCTCAATAATCCATTGTCCAAGCGCTAATCCTGCTCCACCAGCAGAGGCAATACCAATTGAGTTGAATCCCGCTGCGACAAAATAGCCACGACAATTTGGTGCTTCGCCTAATAAGTATTTCCCATCAGGGGTAAAACTTTCAGGGCCAACCAAAAGTTGGCGAATTCCTATTTCACCGAGCGCTGGCACTCTTGAAAGCGCTTGATCCATAAAGACTTCGAAATGATTCCAGTCTTCTGGTAGGAGAGTAAACTCAAAATTATCGGGTATCTCAGTGGCCGGCCAAAGCTTCGCGTTAGGCTCATTACCCCCCATAATGAGCCTCCCAGCATCTTCCTTAAGATAAATTGAATTGTCATAGTCACGAACACTTGGCAGGCCCCTATCTAGCCCTTCCATTGGCTCCGTAACGACATACATATGCTCCACCGCGTGAAGTGGAACAGATACTCCATTCAGGCGGGCAAGTTCGGGCGCCCAAATACCTGAACAGTTGACTACTGTCTCACATGTAATTGGACCGTCGGTAGTCTCTATGTCCCAGGCTCCAGAATTACTTTGCGCTATTTTTGTTACAAGACAATTTTCTTTAATATGAGCGCCATGCCGCCTAGCCGATTTTGCTAATGCCAAGGTGATCCCTGTAGGATCGCCTTGTCCGTCGCTAGGTATTAAAAGTCCCCCGACCAGATCATCGACATTCATTAAGGGCCACAAAGATTTGATATCGGATTTTGTGACCAAAACCGTTTCTAGTCCGCAAACAACAGCTTGGTCAGCACGCCGCTTGAGCTCTATCCAACGTTCTGAAGTTTGCGCCAAACACAATGTCCCATTCCGCCTTACACCGGTTTGTTGGCCAGTTTCGGCTTCTAACTGTTCGTATAAATTAATGCTATACCGGGCTAGTTCCGTCTGGGTCTTGCTGCTGCGGAGTTGGGCGAGTAATCCAGCTGCATGCCAAGTTGTTCCTGAAGTTAATGACTTTCGCTCGAGAAGTACGACATCAGACATACCAGATCTAGCAAGATGATATAGAACACTACAGCCCATGACACCACCGCCTATGATTACAGTTTGGGCGGAACGCGGAAGACTAGAATTCATAGCAAATAACCATTCTCTACTAGTTTTGAAAGTTCGATTCAGATCAATTTAGTTACTATTGACTGACAGGTCTGTCAAAAGACTGAATTAATTACATCAGCATCCAAATGCCGTTTTTAGAAAGTTGATCCTCGGCAACTGCAACCATTTTTCTATCCCCAATACTCATTGGACCGCATCTGATTCAACTTTCTAGGATAGTACGCTTTCTGCGGCCTTGAACGATCCGATCGAGAATCATGGCACAAAACAAAATTGCTAACCCTGCGAGGATTCCTTGCCCTTCATCAGCATAGGTAAGCGCATGTAATACATCTTCGCCAAGACCCTTAGCTCCAATGAGAGATGCTATAACAACCATGGACAAACACATAAGAATGGTTTGGTTTATGCCGGTCATAATTGATGGCAGCGCTAATGGCAAATCGACCCGGAACAGCAAAAACCTTTTTGACACCCCGAATGCAATCGCCGCCTCACGTACGGACTGTGGCACACCGTATAATCCTAGCACTGTAAGACGAACTACAGGCGGCATGCCAAAAACCACCGTCGCGACAACACCCGGTGCTTTGCCAATCCCAAAAAACGCGATAACAGGAATCAGATAGACGAAGGACGGCATAGTCTGCATCAAGTCGAGTATTGGGCGAACGATTGTATACGCGCGATTATTCTTGGCGCACCAAATTCCAAGCGGCAGTCCCAAAACAATACAAATAAACGCTGCCGTACCAAGTAAGGAAACGGTTTCCATACTCTTTTCCCAGAAACCAAGTAGGCCTAAATATGCCAAGCAAGCTGTAGTGAAAATTGCCACTCTTGGCCCAGCTAATTGTAGAGACAACAAAATGATAACAATCATAACAACCGGCCATGGTGTATCAACAAGCAAAATATCCATTCCATCAAGTAAAGATCGTATGACTAATGTAATGAATGAAAAGAAATCCTCTCCTGCTAATGTGAACCACTCAAAGAATTGGTCTACTGTCTGGGACAAATCGATACGCCAGGATCGCTTGGTTGGAACATTTTCGAGCCATCCTGGTACCGAATTAGTAGTAAATCGGTAAATGGTTAATGCGGATAAAGCAAGCGTCAAAATTGATGCGCCAACGATATGAGTCGGATTTACTCCAAACTTGAGCGAGCGATCCGCTTGCCAACGAGTAAATCTCTTGAACAATGTCCAGTTACCATACCCACCTTCAATTAATTTCACAATTAGCAAAAACAGAACGCCTCCAATAACGAGCCACGGTGCTGTTTCGGCTTGAATCTGGGACTTCGTCATCGCCTCTTGTGCTGCTTGAGCTAATGCTTGGGCTGATTCCATAATATTGCTCGCATTAGCTACACCTTTGCTAGCAGCAACTTCGGCTTCTTGCAAACGTTGAGCTGCAGTGTTTGCCAGCCGCTCACTGCGCGCGAATTGCTCAAAGCCCAAATCGGCCCACAGGCCCCGGGCAATCTGTACAAATGCCATCAGCTCCAAGAAAAAAAATACCCAAAACAAACTCCATAATTGCCGGGCAGCTAACCAGATTGGTCCAAATATTGCCGCAAACCAATTAAAGGTCCAAGAATAACCAGGGTTTCCAACAAGTCGATCGAACTGCTCAATATAGTAGTTTGAATTTCTACCAATGAACTCGTGAATCTGGTCATGTTCAGATCGGGAAAATTCCGTATTAGTACTTGTTGTTGCGCTCACGCTGTACTACCCCCCTGAATGCCTCGCAAAAGTGTCGACTTATCTATAACCCCAATGGGTTCGTGATCTTTCCCAACTACTACCATTGGCCCATCATATCCTACAGCCACATCGATCAGACGGTCCAAGTGATCATCGATGGATACTTCAGGTGCGCTGGCAAGATCGATATGATTGTTTACATTCCAGGAATCCCATGGCTCCATTATGGTTTCAGCTCGTACTAACTTCAGCCGGGAAATACCGGCAACAAAATCCTTTACGTAACTGTCGATTGGATTTGTTACTATTTCCTCTGCTGTCCCAATCTGGACAAGCGCGCCATCTTTCATGATTGCGATCCGGTGCCCGATCCGGATCGCTTCATCTAGATCGTGAGTTATAAATACGGTGGTTTTATGGGTCATTTCTGCGAGTTTCAGAAACTCGTCTTGTAACTGGCGACGGATCAGTGGATCTAAAGCACTAAACGGTTCATCCATTAGCAAAATATCAGGGTCTGCTGCCATTGCGCGTGCGAGCCCAACACGCTGTTGCATACCGCCGGATAGTTCATGGACAAATCGATTTTCCCAACCGGATAGTTCAACCAATTCCAGGGTACTTAATACAATTCGCCGCCTTTCTCGAATGGTGTAGTTTTGAACCTCAAGCGGTAACGCAACATTATCCATAACTGTACAATGAGGCAGTAACGCAATATTTTGGAAAACCATCCCCGTTTTAGTTGCACGCAAATGACGCAATTCACGATCAGTCTTACGAATTATGTCTTCGCCTAGGATAAATACTTCGCCTGCTGTAGGCTCGAGCAACCGATTGATGTGACGAATTAGCGTCGATTTCCCACTTCCTGACAGACCCATAATGCAGAAGATCTCGCCTTCTGATACCGAAAATGACGCGTTAGCAACTCCAACTACGCAGTTAAAACGGTCTAGCACTTCTATCTTAGTAAGATTATTATCTCGTATAGATTCGAGCGCTTTCGCCGCATTTTTCCCAAAGATTTTCCACACACCGCGCAGTTCGATTGGAGCCGTCATTGCCTTATATCCGATAATTTCAGTATCTAACAGTATTAGACGCTGATCTGATTTCTGTTTGATCTAGTTTAGAGAATTCTCATTGGGGACTGACTCCTAAGCAACTAGTTGAATGAGTACCTCATCTCTATTTCCTTGATATATTCGCTCCTGTAACATCATTTTTGGTTTTTTCCAAATAATAGACTAATCTTTTTGAATTGCTTAAACAATTATACAGCTAGGTATTACCCTGATTCTGCATGGAATAACCGTAATGGTAAGTAGCAAGTATTTTATTGACTCTGCAGCACAAAGATCTTTTGATAAAGACGGTGTCGTGCTTATCCCATCATTCATTAATATGAGTACGGTCCAACGTATGCGTCTCGCCGTAGATCGTGCATTAGTTCACTCGGCTAATTATTTTGACCGTGTACGAATCTGGGAAGACGATCCAGACTGCGCATGGTACTGCCTGGAATCGGCTGCACCCGCTCTAGCCGCGGAACTGCTCAAGACGTCCAAGGTTAATCTTTTCTTTGATCAGGTATTTACTAAAGAGCCTGGTGCGCCTGCTACACCATGGCATAATGATCAGCCGTTCTGGCCGGTACGTGGGTGGCCAGTTATAACGATCTGGCTGGCTCTAGACGAGATAACCGCAGATTCTGGATCTCTCGAATTCATAGCGGGCTCACACCTGTGGAATCTTTGGTTTCAGCCATTCGAGGATGGACCAGATGGTTCATCTAAAGGCATCTATGAGCTCAATCCCGAATATCAGCCGCTTCCTGATTTCGATGCAGAGCGAGGACGGTATCGTATATCGAGTTGGTCCATGAATCCAGGGGATGCTATAGCGTTTCACGCTCTTACCGTACATGGTGCACATGCCAATTCACATTCGCAAAAGTCGCGTCGTGGCTACGCCGTACGCTACACAGGTAAAGAAACAACTTACCATCAAGGTTTAGGCGTTAATCCACAACTGCTAAACGATGAACTGTCATTGGGTGATCATCTTGACAGTAAGCAATATCCCGTTGCATTCGATAGTTAACATCTACACGTAACTAACATTCATACAAAGTTGTTGTTACCTGCCACTTGAATTAATTGTATTCCGTTATCAATATAGGGTATGCCCTTGTATACCCAGATTTTATAGAATGGTCGATGTGCAAGTCGTGGCATGTATAAACGAAAAAACGACGATAACTAGCGTTGGCTTTGTCAGTGGTGGACGAAAGTTTGCATCTCGCCGGCGCACCAAATTTATCAAAAACTTAATCCATTACCGCCAATTTAACACTTTTAACAGAACAATAATCTCCCAATAGCTTTGTAATTCTCGAGGTGGTAGTCGATAACTGGGAAGCCGTTTTATGAATTCTTGGCCCAATACTGAACTAACTAACCGTCTGGGTATTCGCTATCCGATCATTCAGGCACCGATGGCAGGGTCATCAACACCGGCGCTCGCCATCGCCATCTCAACAGCCGGCGGACTGGGCTCGCTTGGGCTTGCCATGCATAGCCAAGAATCCCTGCGCACCGACTGTGCCACGGTATCCAATGCCACCGATGCACCCTATAACGCCAACTTCTTTGTTCACAGTGAGCCTGTTATTGATCGGGGGCGCGTTGACGATACCCGCTCATTGCTCGCACCCTATTATCGTGAACTAGGGCTCGGCGAAGTACCTGATGCGGTCAGGCCAACTCCGTCTTTCAACGAACTCCATCTGCAGGCTGTGCTCGACCTTCGTCCGCCGGTGGTGAGTTTTCACTTTGGCCTGCCAAGTGATGGTGCATTCAAAGCGATCAAGGCAGCCGGGCTGTTCACCCTGTCCTCAGCCACCAATGTGGTCGAAGCCCGTGAACTCGAAGCGCGAGGTGTCGATGCAATTATCGCGCAGGGTTTTGAAGCCGGTGGGCATCGCGGCACTTTTTCAAAGCCGTATGAAAGGGGCCACGTGGGCACTTTTGCACTTGTACCACAGGTTGTTGACGCGGTATCTGTACCTGTGATTGCGGCAGGCGGCATCGGTGATGGCCGCGGCATCGCTGCTGCGCTTGCTCTTGGTGCAAGTGGCGTGCAGCTTGGCACTGCATTTCTGACCTGCCCTGAATCAGCCGCACATCCACTTTACCGCCGAGCCCTCAATGAGGCCAGCGACGATCAAACACGGATCACACACGCTTTCTCCGGCCGGCCGGCTCGAGGTCTGGCAAACCGTTATCTGCTCGAGATGGCAGGTCATGAAGCCCGCTATCCAGATTTTCCGATTCTCAATACTCTGACAGGACCACTACGTAAAGCCAGTGCCAAAGAAAATAACCCCGACTTTCTATCTTTATGGGCGGGTCAAAGTGCCTCGATGTCTAGAAACCTGCCTGCCTGCGAACTGATTCAACTACTGGTTACAGAAACAGAATCTGTCCTAGAGAGTCTGGCGACAAAGCGTTAATGGCACCGGACCTCCCAGACTGACAGTATTTCATGTGTCCTGACGAATAAAGTTCATCGCCTGACGGACTCGCCAAAGCGATCGACACTGGATTTGAATGCGATCATCGAAGCCGGTATCAAAATCATTGACCGCCTTGTCGGGATAAACGATGGTAAAACGCAGTTCTTCAGATCACTGCGTAACAATTGCGCGCCGGCTGATCCCAAGATGAAAAGCTTGCTCAATACTATCAACGGGTGGGTGTCCGAAAACGATCTCGATAATGAAGTAAAGCCCCCGCACCGTTTTGCGCCGACCGTCGTGGAGGACTCACTTCCACTGGGGCTTGATATTCGTAACGGCGAAATTCAAACCATAGTTTGGGCGACTAGTTTTCACCCCGACTACTTGTGGCTGAATGTACCAGTACTGGATCGAAAGGGGAAAATCCGCCACGAGGGCGAAGTAGCGAACTCACCCGGCATGTACTTGATGGGTATGACATTTCTTCGGTGACGTAAGTCGAGTTTTATTCACGGCGCGGGGGACGACGCCAGTGATCTCAGTGATCACCTAGCGGCATACTTGGACAAACAAGTGCTTCTTTGCCCAAGTCCCGAACTCCCGATAATCTGCGGCCAATGCCGGCTTTCCGATGGCGTCGGTGCAGCCTTTTGACCAGCGCCCTTCCGGACTGGGCGCCTTGGAAAGCTTCTTGTTTACAGTATCAGGCACGATGGGGCTTGCTACCTTGGCAAGGAGCATCTGCTGTTATTCGTTATTTGGGAAATACCTCAAAACCAACATCGATGACAACGAAATAACGCGGGCTTAGGCTTCAACAAAAAGAGGCCCACGGGCTGTTAATTGGCCGTTCAATATAATTATCGTCTGCCATATACGCCGTGATCTGGGGCATCTTTTCAAATGACTCAAGGAAACTGTGAAGCGTTGGACGGTTAGTGACTGTAATGGACCCAGCCACCATTAGCCGTACCTGCCAGATAAGCTCATAGAGAATAAAGTCGACTAAGGAAATACGGCTTCCAACGAAGCAGTTCTGAAACTTGCGATTTGATAAGTGATATTCAAAGCCATTAAGATATCTTGGCACTGAAGTCGATTTGAATTCGGTGAAAGCCTTCTCGTAATCAGGATCAAGCGTGTACGCAGTATCAACAATTAAATTACGAAAATCATATGCTTCATCCTGTAACAGATCTATCCAATCTTGATCTATTACTGCATCACCATAGTAATCAAACCTTCTTGCAAGAAAACGCATGATGGCATTGCTTTGTGTCATTCGAATCTCATCAGGGCGCTCCAAATCAATCAGATAGGGAAGATTTGCAAATGGCAGGGACAGTGCGTCTTTATGATCCTGCCAATCTGGCGACTCATCCTCGATGAGGCTGCCATCTGGGTTAATACCAAAGCGTACTTCTGAGATTTCAACCTCAGCATGGGCTAAGAGAAAACGTATTGGCTGGGCCAGCCCCCTTATAGCCCAATACCCAAGCTCAAACCTCGCGTTTGTATTTTCGATTCGCTGCACTATGAAAGATCTCCATCAGTTGGATTATTATGAGGCCATTTCTTAATCTGCGAGGCCAACCCAAAGTTATTGATTTGCAATTAAGTTAACAAATCGCTTGGCTAAATAGCTGATCAAAAAACACAATATCATATCTTTAAAAGGAGAGTATATGAATAACACCTATCACAAGTCGTTGTCAGAAGCGCTACCCGATATTAATCGGATTAAGGAAAAAAGATTCGTCCTGGATACTGTGGTTTCAACTATATGTTCCCATGCTGTAACCACAGATCCGATGCGCTAACCAAAAATTCTGCTGATCAGCAGCCATGAACTGTTGCGCATGGGTAAACGCCGGTAGCCTGAGTGCATTTCATTTCATTTGTCCCAAACCTTGTGCTAACTGACTTCGCCTGATACCACTGCCTGACCTAGATAACATTGTTATATATCTCTGGAACAAAACCTATAAACAAGAAACAGATATCCACTCCACCTTCGAGGTAAACGTTTTATCTTTTGTTTGGGGACTTACTCCTATGCAGGAGCAATTTTGGCAAGATCAATAATTTATAGGTAACTGGAGTTTCTGAGCTATAGTGAATCTAGACTTATAGATTCTACACTCGCTAATCTAGCAAATCGATAAACGTTGAATCAGTCTTCGCAAGAATAGTTCGCCTTGCTCGATCTGCTCTAGGTCTATGAACTCATTTGGCTTATGGGCTTGATCTATTGAGCCAGGGCCGCAAATTACGGTGGGGAATCCAGCCGCTTGAAACTGTCCAGCTTCGGCTACATAGGGTGCGTAACGATCCCCTGCTGGAATACCCAAAGAATGCATTAAGGCGCTTGCTGGGGATTCCTTCATAAGAAACGAAGGCGCAGATGCAGTAGTTTCTGTTGTTATATAGCAATCATTACTAATTTGTTCCATATTAGGCAGGATCTCATCTTGGCAAAATTTTTCAAATTCATTGATGATTGTTTGAGCATCATCGGATGGAATACAACGAATATCCCATTGAAACTCACAATGACGGGAAATTATGTTTATGGCAGTGCCTCCATGGATGACCCCAACATGGATGGTCGAGTGATGCGGTTCAAAGCCGGTATCCTTACTTGTCACATCGGCAAGTTGAATTGCCATAGTATTTAAAGTATCCACTAATTTAGCCGCTATCATTACTGCGCTGACACCTTTATGGGTTTGACTTGAGTGTGCTTCGAAACCTTGAATTGATGTTTTTAGGGTAACCATCCCCTTGTGGCCAGTAATTGCCAATAACCGGGTTGGCTCCCCAACAATGACAGCCTCTGGTTCGGGTAAATTATTTGAGAGCTCACGGATCATCCGGGGCGCCCCTTTACAACCCACTTCCTCATCATAGGACAGCGCGAGATGAATTGGTCTTGAAAGAGAATTCATCTCGGGAATAAGCGCCAGTGCAGTCCCGATAAAACCTTTCATATCGCAAGTTCCGCGACCGTAAAGCTTGAGATCTTTCACTTCTGGGTTAAAGGGGTCTGACTCCCAGTCTTGGCCATCGACGGGGACAACATCTGTATGACCTGATAACACTACACCACCTGGCTCCTCGGGGCCAATTGATGCATAAAGATTAGATTTTTTCCCATCATCGCTAGTTACCTGATAGGACTCGATTCCAAAATCGTCAAGATAAGTGGCGACGTACTCTATTAAAGGTAAATTAGTATCCCGAGATACAGTGTTAAATTGTACGAGGCGTTGTATTAAATCTAACGTGGTCATTTTTTAATCCTTTAGCGCAAAAAAAAAAGTGCGGCATCAGCCGCACCTTTTAATTAAAGACTAACTAAAAACTCATTTTGGAATACTCGTTTACATCGTGAACCTTTTAGAGCGATTCCTTAACCAAGGCACAGTCAAGTCCATTGGCTGGATCAGCAACAGTCGTCATGAAGCCAAAATTTATCCACCATTTCTGAGTCAGATTCCAATGATCTAACATTTGCCCATTTTTTTGGCCAAATGGCGGATTGCCCGGTGCGACCCCACAGAATCGGGCAGTGTCCTCTAATGTATACATATAGAGTGTGCCGTCTTTGATATCGTTTTCAGCAACCTTATTGGTCAACTTCCCATTTCCAATAATCGCGTCTACATCCTCAATAGGGAATCCAACCGCTTCAGCGATTACCTTATTGTCAACTTCTGAGTTAGTTCGCCAATGTTCAACGCCTTTGTAGATTGCCTGAAGGGTTTTTATAGCTAGATCCCGTCGATTATCAAGCAAGTCGTTTGACATGAAAATCGCATCAGCGATCAACCCATTCTCGAGCCACTGTGCTTCAAGAGAGTTAGCAACAGATCGTGACCCAGGGAGATTCTCTAGTACTTCTGAGTTAAAGGGCGCCCATAGTTCGGCTGCCGCAACCTTACCACTCATCATCGCTGCAGCCGCGTCACCAGCGACCAAGTTAACCATTTCAACTTCATCCCATTTAACACCGTTTTGCTCCAACCAAATTCCCATCATGATATGAGAAAGACCTCCTTCGAGGACTGCGACCTGTTTGCCTCTTAAGTCCGCTGGAGATTTGATATCTGGATGAACAATTATGTCATCTGATCCGTAACCGAGATTACTTAAAGCAACAAGCTTAGAGCCCATATCTTCAGCCGCCAGGATCGGTCCGAATTCGATCGTACTAAATACAACGTCTAGCTTATTTGTACCCAGTAACGCAAAGAGTTGGACAGGATCTTCAATGATGGTGAACTCAAAGTTGAGATCTGGTGACAACTTGTGATGTTGGTTCACATACAGAAATCCATACCCGGGCCAACTAAAATGCCCTACTCGGATCGTATCTGCAGCATGCACGGTACTGATAAACCCAAACGGCAATGAAATAAGAGCGCTAACGGTGATAATCGCACGCAATTTGTTACAAAAATATTTAGTCACATTTTTCATCTTTATTCCTCCATTAGTCGATGCTTGTGTATTTGAACCTTACGGGATGTCCTAACTTATTTGCCCTTGTATCTCCTCCCGCATCATTCGATAAAGGGTTTTTTCCATATCAACATATCCATCTCTACTTAACAAATCTTCTTTATGAGCGAATCGTTCGCCATTCTTAAAGTCCATTGCGATATCAGCCTTTATTTTCCCAGGTTGGCGAGTAAAAAATATAATTCTGTCGGCCAAATAAATAGCTTCTTGAATATCATGGGTCACAAGAATAACAGTCTTACTTTCGCGTTCAATGATTTCGATGATCATTTCCTCCATTTCCCAGGTCACCTGGGCATCTAGAGCGCCAAATGGTTCATCGAGCAACAAAATCTGGGGGCTTTGAGCTAAAGTTCTCGCTATCGCAACTCGCTGCTTCATTCCTCCAGAGAGTTCTGAAGGGTAAGACTTTGCGAATTTCGTTAGGTGTACTAAATTTAGAAAATGTTCAGCTTTCGCTCTCCGCTCGGCTTTAGGTACACCCTGGATTTGCATGCCGTGTTGGACATTAGCCGAAGTAGTTAGCCATGGGTATGACGTATAAGCCTGAAAGACCATTCCACGATCTGGTCCAGGGCCTACAATAGGTTTGCCATAGGAGCGGATTTCTCCACGCGTTGGATATTCAAGACCCGCAATCAGTCTTAGGAGAGTTGTCTTCCCGCAACCTGAAGGGCCAATAAACGCGGTTACCTTGTTTTCCTCAATATCAAGAGTCATGTCGTCTAAGGCAATGAGGCTACCTTTAAGATAGTCTTTACTGACCCTTCTTACGCTTATTGGATGTTCAGCCACAAATTTTTCCTAAGTTCAGTGCCGGTTATGCTTTGTCAAACTTATTTACAACTATATAGAAATCATTTGCGTGCATACACATATGGAAACAATATGCGACTGGCGAATCGAAAGAGCATATCTGTCAAAACCCCCAACACTCCGATGGTTAAAATACCCGCCATAATGATATCAATATGCAAAAACTTCGCGCCCCTCATCATTACTGCACCGATTCCATCAGTTGCAGCTACAATTTCTGCAATAACCAAATAGGTCCAGGACACGGCAATCATATTGCGCATTGAATCAAGGATCTGTGGGGCAGCAGACCTCAATGCAACCTTCAAAACGATATGCTTGCGACTAGCACCCATAGTTTGCGCTGACTCAATAAATTCTTTTGGCACCGCTAGTACGTTGTCAAGAATTAAAGCGATCAGAAAAAACACACATCCAAGGAAAAGAAGCGCCATTTTCGCAGTATTGGTTGGCCCAAGGTAAACAAGCAGTAATGGAACAAATGAAGCTGCGGGGAGGTACCGTAAACCCCCAACAGTCGGATTAACTAAAGCGCGAACCTTAACAAAACACCCCATCAACAGCCCAAGTGGGATAGCCACAGCGCAAGCCACAAAAAAGCTCAAATAGATGCGATAAAGGCTTACGACTATATCACCCAGAAATCCTTTATTAGTTAAAAGATAAATAATTTTTCCAACAACCTCGTCTACACCTGGAAGAAATTTTCGTTGAAGTTCCGGGGTCAACCAGTGACCAATCTGCCAAAGCATGAACAACGACATCAGACCTAAAAGACCAAGGACAAAACCTTGGCGCCCAGATACTGACCCTCGAACTGAAAAGAATTTTTCTTTTGGAGGAGAAAACAGCGGTGCTTCTTTGAGCATCGTGTTTGTTATTCCGGCATTGCCATCAGTAGTTCTTGTCATATCAATAATTAACTATTCGGTTTGGTTACTAGTAGTTCAATTAAAAGGGTTTGATGTGATTTTGCGTTTATTTACGCGGCTCGAGCTAAAGTTTCGGTAACCGTAAACTTATGGGACCAGCCTAATGGACGCTACTCAATTTTCTATGATTGGTAATTCCCACTTATAAAGTGATTTATACAGCCCTAGGCCCATCATAGGCTCAACTGAGGAAACCAGTCTGGATTCATAACAGTGCTTATCCAGAAAATCTCTAAGGCTGATGGGGGTGTCAACAACCACTTCTACCAACAAATCAAAACGGCCTGCTATTCGCATCGCGTATACGACCTCATCAAGTTCGCGGAAATATTCTGCGACTTCAGTCGCGCTACTGTCCTGACCTACTGATATTCCCAACATCGCCCATGAGGAATGACCTAGCGCTAGTGGATTCGTGACCGTAATAAAATGAATCATATTTTGTTCGCGCATGCGGGCAACCCGCGAGCGAACAGTGGATTCCGAGACTCCCAACTTGCCTGCAATTGATGAAAATGTGGCCCGTCCATCCTCTTGCAAGAATTCGACAATTCTTAGGTTCAGACCCTCAATATTGGTCGATTTACGGCTATTTCCATTACCGATTTGGGGGCTTGCGCCCCGGGTGTGTATGAGATCACGCACCCCAGCCATATCGGGCCGAGCGGGTACACCCGATTCTGAGCGAAGGTGATTCGGATTCTTAGTTAGACCCAATTCTCTGCTCATGATATGGGCTTAATGTTGCCAATTAGTAATGTTTTCCAAGACTGTTTCACTTGTGCCTAGAGTCGCGTTTGTTGTTATAACTATAAAGTGTAAGGTGCTTGGAAGGATCTTTAAGCAACTCAAATTTAAGAAAAAATTATGAAAAGAGCAAGAAAAGGTTAACTTATATTTCGGAATAACATAATTGTTATAACCTACAATACGAATATCGTAATTCAGAAATGAAATATCTTTAGGCTTAAATTCACGAGCAACACCCTATATTCGTTTATTATAAACGAATATAGGTCTAATTCTATTTCTAGTCCACGAAATTCGTTTCTGTGACTATAAGCACTCATAACAGGTTGAATCAAATATTCTCGATTTAAAAAATAAATAAAATTAATAAAAATAATTACTTATATGCCTATCAGTCACTCTTTAGCTTGTTACTACAACACAGAAACCAATAATTTCAGCGCATGGATAAGTTTAAAAAATTCTTTGATTACCGCGAAATTCGGTGTTAGCATTACTTAAGCTAAGGGTGGATGAAAGTTGTTTTGTATTCGCATCGCTTTCACATCGGGTAGCGTTCAATGGCCAGACCTAACAAAGAGTTCCTTGGAGATAAACACTAATGGCTCTACTCAAGATGGAAGAGTGGTATGACGTAGCGCGAGAGACTAATTGGACCCCCAGTTATGTCACCCAAGACGAGTTGTATCCTGCGCCCATGTCGAATAGTTACGATATCCCATTAGAGAAATGGGAATCCTTCGACGAGCCTTACAAATCTACCTACAGAGATTATGTAAAAGCGCAACGAGATAAAGACGTCAGCGCCTACTCGGTAAAGACAGCACTGGCTCGAGCAGAGTTTTTTAAGAATGCTTCTCCTCACTGGAAGGCGCTGTTAGCGCTTCATTTCAGCGCCGTTTGTTGGGCCGAGTTTCACTCCGCGTCGGCTTTCGCTCGTATGACCCGATTTTGCCAAAGTCCTGGCATGCGCAATATGGCCACATTTGGCACGCTTGATGAGATCCGACATGGCCAGATCCAGATCTATTTTGCCTATGAATTTCTGAAACACGATGCTGTTTTCGACTGGTGCCACAAATCTTCTAAGACCGAGAATTGGATCATTATTAGTTTGCGTCATGCGCTGGATGATATCGCTCACACTCGTGATGCGACTAGCGCTGCAATAATGTTAAATATGGGTCTTGAACTTGCATTTACGAATCTTCAATTTGTTGCGTTATCTGCAGACGCGGCAAAATGCGGCGACCACAGCTTTGCAACTATGCTGCAAAGTATCCAGACCGATGAGGCTCGGCACGCTCAGATTGGAGAACCTATCGTTCGTATCATGGTCGAGAATGGTAAAAAGAAAGAAGCTCAGCAATTAGTCGAAATCGCGTTCTGGCGAATGTGGAAACAGTTCTCAGCTCTAAGCGGTATCGGGATGGACTACTACACTCCTTTGGAGCACCGTGAAAATTCGTTGAAGGATTTTATGGAAGAATGGGTGATTGGCCAATTTGGCCGAACAGTCCAGGCGCTTGGCCTCGATTTGCCATGGTATTGGGATATCTTAAAGAAAGATATTTCAAACTTCCATCATGCCAATCAAATCGGAGTCTATGTCTATCGGGCTACAGAATGGTGGCGCCCTATCGCTGGCACTTCTCCAGAAGAAAGAGACTGGTTGGAGGATAAGTATCCCGGCTGGAATGAGACTTATGGGAAATGCTGGGATGTCATATCGGAGAATATCCGAAATGGTGACTATGAAAAGACTGTTCCAATCGCTCCACCTCTGATCTGCAATATGTGTGGACTCGAGGTGACTGGTGTAGCAGGAGACAAGTGGCATGCTGTGAATCATCATGTGGACATTGATGACCGTCGCTATCATTTCTGTTCAGAACCTTGTAAATGGATTTTTGAGCTTGAGCCGACTCGCTACAAGGGTCATAAAAGCATTATTGATCGCGTATTTGACGGTACAATTGGCCCTGAGCCTGACGATTTTTATAACTATATGGGGCAAAGTCCGGCAGAACGTGGTGCAGATGGTTATAACTACCGTTGGGTGGACGGGTATGATCAAACTGAAGAAGATCAACCGCGATCTGCGGCTGGCTAAAGATCCCACCGAAGACTCACTTCTCCTTGGAGCAAAAATTAATGGCCGATTTCCCACTCGCTATAAATATTCAAGGAGACTATGGTTATAAGGTGATAGTTGTCGACGACCAGAACACTATTGAAGAAGTTATCAAGACTTCAGTTGACCAAATTGTTGGTGTTCTGGTAGCCCCTTTTTCGAAGGAAACAAAGTTGCGTGCTTGGATCCATGGCGCAGATAGACCTTTGGATAACAACCTTAAAGTGTCGGATGCCAATTTTATTCAGATGGAGGCACTTCAGATTTACGCAGAAAAAAACAGTGAGTAGCGCTATTGATTACCAGAGAGTATGTGAGCTGGATGAAGTCTGGGAAGGTGAGATGGATGTATTTGAGGTTGGTGGGACCGAAGTTCTGATCATCCATTCTCCAGGTGGAGAAGTACGTGCGTATAGTCCAATTTGCCCACATCAGGACCACCCACTTATTGACGGTGAGCTAGAAAATTGTGTTTTAACGTGCTCCGCACATCTTTGGCAATTCAATGTTCTTTCTGGAAAAGGGATTAACCCAACAGGCGTCTCTTTGACTAACTATCCGGTCGAAATTAAAGATGAAGTTATCTGGGTTGCCGTCCCAAAGTAATGGGATATTTTGACAGAGATCATCATTATGACTAATCCACAAGCGAACCGTTTTGTTGGTCCAGTTGTTAAAAATAGCGAGATTGGAGATGCAATGATTGAGGCTATTTATCAAGATAACCAAGGCCGAGAGATAGAAGTAGAAGAGCATGCATCCTACACTCGAGTGAAAGTGGAAAAAGAATGCGTAATTCGATTCGATACAGTGTCTAGCATGCTGGGTAGAGAGGTCAGTCGCAGCGATATCGAAGCCAACATGCCTTCACTTGAAGGTTTTATACGAGTTAATTCAGAGCAGATGCGTTTTTTGGCAACAGCAGAAACTGAATAGACTGGTAGCAAGAATTTATCCAACAAAATCTGCGAAAGTGACTAACACTGACTAATACTGACTAACACTGACTAACAGCATATTATGAATTCGAAAGTGACAGGGATGAAAACATGGAGCAAGCTTGCCAAAAACAAGCGGCGTCCCAGCGAGTATGAAATAGTTACCACCAATCTTCAGACTCGCCATCGGCATCGTGACCAGGCATACGAGTTATCTCCAGCGCCAGATCTGCCAATGAATGAATGGTACAGAAAATACGTTTTTGATAGCCCTCTACAGCATGATGATTGGGAGGAATTTCGCGACCCTGATGCTTTAATTTATCGTGTTTATACTCGAAATCAAGATAGTCAAGAGGAGTTTATCGATGGCGTCCTGAACGAACATAATGATATTGACCATGATCTCCATTTACAACCAGAGTGGTTGGACCTCCTCGAGGAGTTGTACACCCCTCGACGATACCTTCAGACAGCCTTACAAATGAGTGCCGCCTACCTTTTGCAGGTTGCGCCGGCGAGCACGATTACCGCGTGTGCCGGATTTCAGGAAGGAGATGAACTCCGCTGGCTTCAACGAATCGCTTATCGTACCCGGGAACTTAAGATAGCACATCCGGAACGGCAATTTAGCGAATCTGAGCGGAGTCACTGGGAAGGGGCGCCAGTATTCCAGGGCCTTCGTGAACTCATGGAAAAAGCATTGATAGCGTATGACTGGGGTGAAAGTTTTGTAGCTAATAATTTAGTTGCAAAAATTGCGGCGGATGAGACCCTAAGAGAACTATCTACTGCAGCACGATCTTTCCGTGATCCACTGCTGGCATCATTGGCAGACAATCAATTACGGGATAGTGATCGATCGAGGCGTTGGAGTGCTGAGCTTGTCAAATTCTGCACAGATGCCAAACCCCAAAATAAAGAAATCATCCAAGGATGGATTGAGCAATGGATGCCGCTAGCAACCAATGCAATTTCTGCTTATTGTTCAGCCTTACCAGCTGGAGAAAACGCAGCCAAGTCGGCAATATCTAGAATGGAGGCGTTCCATCGTAGTTTAGAAGTCTAAGGATGCGTTTTTTAGAAAACTGACTCATTCGTGCCTGATTCGATATGGATAGAAGGTAATAACTGCGTGAAAGCGTTTGGACGGAAGCCTATTCCTTGAAAACGCAAGCAAAACTGTATCAAGTCTCTATCGAAGGAACCGAGTTCATTTTTGACGTCAATGAAAATGATACGTTGCTCGGGGGAATTTTACGTGCAGGCACTGGAATTCCATATGAATGTAACGCTGGAGGTTGCGGCAGTTGTAAGTATATATTGATCGAAGGTGAGGTGATTGATGACCTTGAGGATAGTACTGGGCTTCGTGGATCCGATAAACGAAAAAATAAACATTTAGCCTGTATTAGTCGACCTCAAAGCAACTGCGTAATCCGCATAAAACCAGATGATCAGTATACGCCGAAGCATCGGCCAACAAGGATACAGGCAAAATTACAGTCAATCGAAAAACTTACGCACGATCTTTGGGAGTTTCAATTCGTGTCTAGCCAGCCAGCATGCTTCTTGCCTGGGCAATATGCAAAGTTAGATATTCCCGGTGTGGTGGGTCCGCGCAGTTATTCTATGTGTAACAATGAGAATGCCAGAGGACAATGGGCGTTTCAGATTAAACGCGTAGAAGGCGGTGCAGCATCCTCAATATTATTCAATGGCCCAGCACAAGGGATTGAAGTCACGATTGACGCCCCTTACAGCATTGCTCATCTCCAACCAACCTCCCCTCGGTCTTTAGTCTGTATAGCTGGCGGCTCTGGCCTCGCACCTATGGTTTCTATTTTACATGGTGCTGCAAAGGCCCCTCAGGGCACGAAGAAACCAATACTTTACTATGGTGCTCGCAAAGAGCGAGATGTGATTTCCAAAGAGTATTTAGATAGGATTCCCGAATTCAATTCTAATGAGCAATATATACCCATAGTATCGGAGATAGAACCGAAATCTAAATGGTTGGGTGCAGAGGGCTTTGTGCATGAATACCTAAAGAACAATCTAGGCAACAACTGCCAAGAGTTCGACTATTACATGGCCGGCCCTCCTCCTATGGTTGATGCAGTAAGGCGCCACCTTATCTTGGACAGAAAAATTCCTGTGGAGCAGATCCACTACGATCGGTTTTATTAGAATATCTAAAATCAGCTAGCAATCTTTTAATAAGGATAGATAGTGAAAATATGTGGTCTGCTAAAAGCAAAAATAGTAAAAAGATTTTTTAATACCATTTAGAGTTCTAAATGTTCCCTAATTTAAACACACTCTACAAATACAAAAATAATTTCGGTTATCAGACATGAAAAAAGAATTTAATTTCCCGACCTCTGAGATGTGGCAATGGAGAAATCAAGTACCGTTTCCACATACCGTTACTGTTGGTGATCAAATTTTTATTAGTGGCCAACAATCACTTGATGAACATGGGGAGGTCGTAGGACCTGAAGATATTGCAACACAAACCCGTACTGTATTCGAAAATATGAAGGCAAGCTTAGCGCGCTTGAATTTGTGCCTAGACGATCTAGTTCGCTTGAATACCTATTACGTATTTGATGGTGATGACACAGCGGCGACAGCCTATTGGGAAGATATGACACGGGTTCGATTAGAGTATTTTCCAGATCCTGGACCCGCTGCTACAGCGGTACGTGTGCGGGGAATGCCCTATAAAGGCCAATTGATACAGATTGAGGGTGTTGCATTGAAGGGTGACTCAAGAAAAAATCGGCAACGTATCATGCCGGAAGGAAGTTGGGATTGGAGTATTGCGGTTCCATTATCTCAAGGCTGGAAGATTGGTAATCGCATATTTGTAGGTGGTCAGATTTCTGCGGATAAGGCTGGTGCATCGGTTCATGTCGGCGACCTTGATGCTCAAACGCGAAACATATTTAGTTATATTGATCAAGTATTATCCGACGCCGGATCTTCATTTAAAGATATTGTAAGGATCAAAATTTGCTTTAAATACGACAGCAAGGATCCTCAGACTGGTAAATCGTTCGTGGATCGCATTATGGAAATTTCAAAGGAGTATATCTTGGGTGCTCCACCGGTTATCACAGCTTTTGCTGTCGATTTACTTTATCCAGGGCTAGATCTGGAGCTTGATGCAATGGCAATCATTGATCCGAATGCCAGAGGCATATCGTATTCTGAGTTGGGTGGCCGCTACCAGCCTCTTGAGTTCTCTGACGCAATAATTTCTGGAGAGGAAATTTACGTGGCGGGTCAAGTTGCATTAGAAAAGGACGGGTCGGTGTCTTCCCCTGGAGATTTTGCGAGCCAAACCAAAGAGGTTTTTGAGCGTTTGAGAATACTACTTGAAGCGCTCGATGCAACGCTACTGGACGTAGTTAAGTTAAATCTTTTTATAGTCGTTACTGATGATCACACTGAGTCGGCGTTTCACAACGCCTGTGAAATCTGGGCTGAGATTTGTCCGGATGGACACCCAGCAGTGACTCCAGTGACGGTGCACGAATTAGCCCGGCCCGGACTTTTGATTCAAGCCGACTGTATCGCGATTAGGTAGTAGATGGACAAGCCCCTATTAAATACTTTCATACTTCAGAGGAGAATAAGATGATCAACAACCCTGTTCCTTGGCCCAATGGCGCGAAATGCGCTTGCGCAATAACTTTCGATATCGATACTGACAGCATATTGCATCTTGAGCATCGGGAAAAAGCACCTACTATGCTCTCTACTATGTCGTGGCTAAAGTACGACGAAATAGCAATTCCACGAATCCTTGAAGTCTATAGAAGGGCTGAAATTAAGCAAACCTTTTTCTATCCAGCTTGGTGTATGGAGCGTTATCCACATCTAGTCGACATGATCCTTAAAGGAGGACATGAAATTGCCGCGCACGGATATCTACACGAAAATCCAAACAAGCTCACCCCAGAAGATGAACTTTATTGGTTTGAAAGACAGATTGAAGTAATTAAAAAAATGACAGGGGAAAATCCTAGAGGATGGCGGGCACCATTGTATAATTTCTCCAAGTATTCGCTAGACTATTTGATTGACAAAGGATTGTTTTATGATGCGAGTTTAATGGGAGATGATGTTCCATATATTCTGGAAACCCAGAACGGCCGGGTAATCGAACTACCAAGTCATTGGGGTATGGATGACTGGCCCCATTACACGCATGCGCCAGATATGCACTACATGATGCCGATTAAAGCACCAAATGAAGCCATGAACGTATTTATGTCAGAGTTTAAAGCGATGCATAAGTATGGTGGTCTCTGGGTAACTGTATGGCATCCATTTGTGTCCGGCCGGTTGGCAAGGTGCGACCGTATGGCTCAAATGATCGAGGACATCCGTAATGAAGGCGATGTTTGGTTTGCTAAAATGGAAGAGATAGCAACACACATCCAAAATTGCATCGACGATGGAAGTTGGACTCCTCGAGTAGACCAGCTTCCATATTACGAAGGCCCTATTGCAGAACTAAAAGATGCTGAACTTGCATAGAAGTTCGTGTTGGCGACATCTTCATAATTTAGTATCTCTTTTAATAAGTAGTCTTTCAATCGAAAATAGTTAGTCTAAAGGCAGGTCCCTTGATGTAACCCAAAGAGACCTGCCTTTGGCAACAGATTCAGCTATTCTAAATCTCTCGTTCAACCAAAAGAGATTCATGATGGATCAGTTCCAACGAATTTAGGTCCCATATCAGGAGTTCTAGAAAACTCCGTCGAACCTACATAACTGTAGATTCATACGAGATTATTTTGGTTTTAAGCGACGGATTTCCTTTCGAAAAAGAATTTTAAGACAGCTTCTTCCGAGATATCTTTCTGCTCGATTTCTGCACAACATTCACCTTGATGCATCACATATGTTCTGTGTGCGAGATTAAGAATCTCCGGTAAATCCGACGAAATAAGTAACACTCCAGCACCAGCTTCGCAAAGTTCTTGTATAAATTTATAAATAGTTGCGCGCGCTCCAACATCTACACCAACGGTCGGTTCGTCGAAGATAAAAACCTTAACATCGCGTACTAGCGATTTTCCTAGAAGTACCTTTTGCTGGTTGCCTCCCGAAAAATGTTCTAGGGGTCGCTCAATTTTCAAGGGTTGTAGGTCTAACTTTTGGGAAACTTTCCGCACTGCTACACGTTCCTTGAAACGATGCAAGAATAAGGCTCCCGAAAAACTATCTAAGTCCAAAGATGAAACGGCTATATTTTCGCGCACACTCTGCATCATAATCAGTCCTTCTGTCCGCCGATCGGATGGAAGGTAATATAGGCCCCGATCTAGGCTCTGGCTTGGATTAAGATGATTCTTCTTCGACGTATGATCGTAGATTATCCGGCCATCGAACGTGACTTTGCCAGAGACGATCTTCTCAAGCCCAAAACATGCACGACCAACTTGAGATTTCCCAGAACCCACGAGGCCAGCCAGACCAACAACTTCCCCAGATCTGACGCTTAATGAAGCCGAGTTAACCTGGTTTTTTGCGGTTGTAAGATTCTCAATGTCGAGTAGAATTTTACCCGAGTTTCGCCTAATTGACGGGAAGATCTTGGCAATAACACGTCCAGTCATTAGTTCAACAAGTCTTTGATCAGAGGCTTGGGCTACTGGAATTGTATCTATATAACGACCATCCCGGAGCACAGTAATACGATCTCCGATTCGTTTGATTTCATTAATTCTATGGGTAATGTAGATTATGCCAATACCATCTTCTTTCAAAGCCTCGATTAGTTCAAACAACTGATCAGTCTCACGATTAGTCAGAGATGCAGTTGGCTCGTCAAAGATCATTAGTTTTGGCACAGTGCGAAATGCTTTTGCGATCTCGACCATCTGTTGCTCTGCTCTCGACAGATACATAACTCGCTTATTTGGGGCGAGATTAAATCCGAGCTGACTAAGAGTCTCCGTTGCTTGCTTAGCAAGGCTGTTTTTATTCAAAAAAGGTCCGATTGTGCTCTCAGCTCCGAGTAAAATATTTTCGGTGACCGTAAGTTCCGGAACTAGGGAAAATTCTTGAAATACAGCGCTAACTCCTAATTTACGAGCATGGCGTACAGAATTAATAGAAATAGATTTTCCGTTAAGGTAAATGTGCCCAGAGGTTGGTTGGTGAACCCCAGCAATAAGTTGGATCAGAGTGGATTTTCCCGCCCCATTTTCCCCAAATAATACATGGACCTCGCCTGCATGAACATCAAAGTCGACCTCGTCGATTGCAAGCGTTCCTGGAAACTGCATTCGAATCTTTCTTAAGCTAAGAAGAGTTGGAGAAGCCGTATTTACTACTACGTTGGTCGGGTATTCTCGTTTAGATGTCGGCTGGGTAGTCACCACGTTAGCATTACATGCTTTTTCATTAGAGGCAAGTTACTTGGTCCGGTCTAGAAAAACCTACGCAATAATTTAAATACATTAAAGGTTCTGGGGTCTATTTACTAAACTTGGAATATCGCCTACCTTAATGAGTACTATTACTTATAGGTTCTTCTAAATCTTTTTAATAGACTGTGAAGGCATATTTTTGCCCGCTCAGTTTATCAAACAAATTTTTCAATTAAAAAAAGATAAAGAGGATCGTTAGCATGGAAATCGAGAAATTAGTAAATAAGAATGTTGGTTTAATTCTTGGGATCAGTCTTTTTACCTCAGTACAGTTTGCACAGGCCTATGACCCCGTCAAAGGCCTAACTGTCGAAGCGTGGAATCTCGCTTGTACGACAGCTGATTCAAAAGAATGTTGGGACCATAAAGAAAATTCCGGAGATGCTCGTAAGACAGTGCAATATATTCCGCTCACGCCAGAAGATGTCACAAAAAAGTGGAAATTATGCGTATCCTTTCCTCATTTGAAAGATTCATGGTGGCTTGCACAAAACTACGGCATCATCGACGAAGCACGACGGCTTGGTGTGCAAGTCAATCTTGTAGAGGCTGGTGGTTATGCTAACCCTGACACACAGATTTCGCAGGTTGAGAGCTGTGTTGCCAACGGCGCCGAAGCAGTAATAATGGCTGCCATAAGTCGTGAAGGCGCTGTCGGCTTAGTTGATGAAATACGCAGTAAGGGCATTCCAGTTATTGACTATATCAACGGCGTCGCCACAAAAACCGATGCTAAATCATTAGCGAGTTATGTAGCAATGGGGTTCGTAACTTGTGATTTTGTCGCACAAAATCACCCCAAAGGAAGTGGAAAAGTCAAAGCAGCATGGCTGCCTGGACCTCCTGGAGCCGGCTGGGTTATGGCTGGTGAGAGAGGCTGTAAGAAGGCATTCTCCACTAGTGATGTAGAGCTAATCCATGGTGGGTTTGGAGATACCGGAAAAGAGGTTCAATTTAAGCTCGTCGAGGACGTGATCCAGGCCCACTCTTCTGGGGCGGACACTGATTTAGACTACATCATAGGCAACGCGCCGGCAATTGAAGGAGCGGTCCGAGTCAAAAAAGATCGGGGTTTCAAAAATTTGAAACTTATAGCTTGGTACATCACGCCGGGCATGGATATGGCTATTAAAAGAGGACAGGTCGAGGGCGCGCCGAGTGATCAACCAGTGGTTTCTGCACGAATCGCTGTTGACCAAGCTGTTCGAATACTTGAAGGTAAAGAGTTCGCGACTGGCGGTGCACCGGCGTTTGGCGATGAGGCAAGGATTTCTGAACATATTGGCCCCAAACTTTCTATGGTTGCCAAAGACGAGTATGAGGCTTTTGATAAGTCAACAACATTGGCGCCCAAAGACTGGAAACCAGTGTTTCAGGTCGAGTAAACTTGGAATCGTGACTCAAATGGCTAAGCACGTGTGGGGAACCCCCCCACGTGCTGGCTAAGTTAGCCTTTAGAAACGCTTTGCGCGGTAGTTCATATTTTTGTGACTGAAGTGGACTAAAGAGGTGGCGTGTTTGTCGAAACCTTTTCTGCGAGAGATAGTCTTTAAATGTCTAAATTTTCATCAAAATCAAAATATTCAGTAGCTCTACGCATTCGAAAGCATACGGCATCAGTATTTATCCGATCTGGAATTTTGCCGTGGTTCTTACTTATAGCGATTTTAATATTTTCGCTTTCGTCTGAATCATTTCTTACTACTTATAATATTATGCTAATAGGTCGACAATCGACCTATCTCGTTTTGGCGGCCTTAGGGCAAATGGTTGCCCTTTTGACTGCAGGCCTAGATCTTTCTGTTGGTGCGATTTTCGCTTTTACTTCGGTTGTAACCGCGATGGTAATGGTTAGCTATCTAAATGCTTACCCAGAAGCAATATGGATGTCGATTTTGATTGGCAGTCTTGCTGGATTAACGACTGGTGTAGTAATTGGAGCAGTTAATGGAGTTGGTATCGCAGTTTTTCAGGTACCACCGTTCATAATGACTCTTGCAACGGCCTCGATAATGTCGGGTTTCGCTTTAAAAATAACAGCCGGTGTTCCTATCTACGGGATGCCCGAACAGTTTTCGGAAATTTTTGGATATGGATTACTGGGCGGGATCGCAGTACCAACATTATTTGCAGCAGGTTTTGCTATTTTGATGTATGTAATCTTATCCTGGACTAAGATGGGTCGATATATCTACGCTATCGGTGGTAATCCTAAGGCAGCATTATTATCAGGCATCAGGACACGCTTGCACTTATTCATGGCATATGTGTTGTGTGGCGGAATCACCGCTGTTGCTGCTGTTCTGATGACAGCCCGACTCGAAAGTGGTGAGGCAAATCTAGGTCAAGCGTATCCTTTGCAATCTATAGCAGCCTGCGTGATTGGCGGAGTAAGCATTTTTGGGGGTATCGGACGCGTTCCAAGTGTGGTCCTTGGTGCAATCTTCATTATACTTGTCCAAAATGGAATGCATTCAATGCATATTGATTCATATACCCAATTAATTGTAATTGGGGTCTTGCTTACCCTCGCGATTATTGCCGATAACTTCCGTCAACGACTAATTAGAACAATAGGCGACTAGAATTGTTTGATGAATTTTTTTGAATATAGAAAATGAGTCAGCGTTACACGAAGACAACCACGAGTCATTGGGGGGCCTTCAATGTCACCGTTGAAAACGGGAAGATTGTCAATGTTTCCCCGTTTACGCACGATCCCAACCCTTCGTCGATATCTGAAATATTACCTCAAGCAGTTCATCATAGAACACGTGTAACTAAACCTTCTGTTCGAAAGGGGTGGTTAGAAGGTGGCCGTAGTCGAAATCGTCGCCACCGTGGCAGAGATACATTTATAGAATTATCGTGGGGCGAAGCTCTAGACCTGGCGGCAGCCGAACTTGATAGAGTTCGCCAGGAGTACGGTAATAACGCAATTTATGGGGGCTCATATGGTTGGGCAAGTGCGGGTCGTTTTCACCATGCCTTAAGCCAAGTGCACCGCTTTCTAAATTGTATCGGTGGTTATGTTGGATCGTTCGGAACCTACAGTGCTGGAACAGCCCAAGCGATAATTCCCCATATATTGGGCAAAGAATTTTTTGAGTTGACGTTTTCGTCTCAAAACTCATGGTCGATGATAGCGCAGAATACCCAGACTCTTGTGATGTTTGGTGGTATTAACCAGAAAAACTCACAAGTAAGTATTGGCGGTATGACGCGGCATACAACCGGCGACTGGCTACGCAAGTTCTCATCTCAAGGAATGGGGCTTGTTAATATTAGCCCCCAACGCAGTGATACCACACCAGATGCCAGTTGGTTGCCAGTTGTACCCGGTACTGATACTGCGTTGATGCTGGGGATCGCCCATTACCTCGAAACCCACAATAAGGTTGACCGAGCGTTCCTAAGTCGATGTACCGTTGGGTATGATCGTTTTTGTGCTTATCTTTTAGGTCAGACAGATAATCAACCTAAAAACCCAGAATGGGCAGAGAAGATTTGCGGTATTAAGGTAACCGAGATTTGTGATCTAGCCGATAAAATGGTGGCTGGCCGAACCTTAATCACGGTAGCATGGTCTTTACAACGTGGTGAATATGGAGAACAACCCTTTTGGATGGCAACCACCCTAGCCGCGATGCTGGGGCAGATTGGACTAGCTGGTGGTGGTATAGGCTATGGGTACGGTGCGATCGGTGGTGTTGGTGTTTCAGTTTCAAATCTTGAAGGGTTAACTTTCCCACAGGGAATAAATGCAGTAAAAGAGGTGATTCCGGTTGCCCGTATTGCAGACATGCTGTTACATAGTGGAGAGCCATATCACTTTAACGGAGAGGAAAAGAGTTACCCAGACATTCACCTGGTATATTGGTGTGGTGGTAATCCATTTCACCATCATCAAGATTTGAATCGTTTGCGCGATGCGTGGTGTAACCCAGACACTGTCATTGTGCACGAGCCATGGTGGACGGCAACCGCGAAACACGCTGATATTGTATTCCCGGCTACGACACCTTATGAGCGTGAAGATGTCGGTAGCGCGCAAGGCGATGCATTCCTTTTCCATATGCCGCAGTTAATTGATCCGATTGGTCAGGCCCGCAACGATTTTGATATTTTCTCAGATCTAGCTACTCGACTAGGAGTGGGCCTCGAATTTACGCAGGAAAGGAATGTATCAGAATGGCTTGATCATCTTTATAGTGAGTTTCTTGAAAACAACAAGGGGTTAGGTGTTGAGATACCTAAATTAGCTGAGTTACGCAGGCGAAACTGGGTAGAACTGCCAATTTGGGACCCACCATCACAGACCGTTCCATTTAGTGAGTTCCGTGAAGATCCAACTACTGCTCCGCTGGGCACACCGTCAGGGAAAATAGAGATTTTCTCTTCTACGATAGAAGGATTTGGCTACAACGACTGTCCAGGCCATCCGGTTTGGCGTGAACCTACCGAGTGGCCCAACACTGTTTTGGGTGTTAAATATCCGCTGCACCTGCTATCGCCCCAACCAGCAGATAAACTCCACAGTCAGATGGAAAGTGCAATTGCTGATATCCCCAATCAGAGACCAAGCCCAGTTACGATTCATCCATTGGATGCCGAAGCACGCTCTCTAAAAGAGGGTGATATTGTCCGAATTTTCAATTCGCGTGGCGCTTGCCTTGCACGCACAAATATTAGTAGCGAGGTGCGCAAAGGAGTCGTATCTTTATGTACTGGAGCATGGTTTGATCCAGGAGAAGATGGAGTTGAACGCCAAGGTAACCCTAATATACTGACGCGGGATAAGGGCACGTCTAACCTAGGTCAAGGGAGTACCGCACATACAACGATGGTCCAGATCGCCTTTTCCGCGAACTGAAGGCGGCAGGTCAAATTGATAATCGTAAAAAATATACTTGGATATAGATAACTTCTTTATAGGCTAAGATTATTTACGTCTGATTGATTGGTCGACCAATTCCCCGCGCTCTTTACAATTAGACGCCATAAGCCGCAAGACAACGCACGCAGCCAATTTCGAGGTTGTATCACTAACATCATATACAGGGCTCAATTCAGAGATCTCTATTATGCTAGGTGTTCCTTTCTGGCCTAATATAGTTGCAAGTTGCATAACCTCCCGCGACTCTAATCCTCCGGGCTCTGGTGCGGTGACTCCGGGAGCTGCAGAAGCATCCATCACATTCATATTGATACTAAGGTACTGTCCAGCAGTTCCATTCCATAGGCGATCTGCGGCTTCGTTAATTACCGGTACGACACCACGATCCAAAGTCTCGAACATAGAGAAAAAGCGCACGCCTCGGGATTTAGCTAGGTCGATATGATCTTTTGGATTCATAGAGTTTCTAGCACCTATATGAGAGACATTTTCTGAATTCACATTAGGTAATTCTGTTATCCGTGCAAGACTGCAGGGGCTGGTTACCTTCTCCCCTGCCCAACTATCCGCCATATCTAAGTGAGCCCCCAGGTGCAGGTATCCCATCTTATTCTGCTCCCCAATATGATCTGAAAGTGCACGCGAAGCTGGGATCGAAATCGAATGATCGCCACCACATATTACTGGCGTGAGTCCAGATTTAAGCACTTCAGTTACAGCTCTATATATACGATCATGTGCGAGTTCGGGTGAAACCTTTGGTATTCTCACGTTGCCACAATCAACACAATGGCCCTCAAGGTCGACCTGATATTCGAACCAATAAGGAAAGTATTCATGACTTGCCATTCGAAACGCCTGAGCGCCATCTTCTGAGCCTGGTTTACCCACATTTCCCTCATCATAGGGAATCCCCATAAAAGCGTAGCGGGCTCCGCAGTTTTTTAACGCTTCGGTCTCCATAGGGATCTGGGGTGACCTCAGAAATGTGATTACGCCGAGCGTTTTAAAGTCTTCAGGATCACCTAAGGGAGAAAAAAGATGGTCAAAACTCTTTGCAGGATTCATGTATTCACCTTATAAAATTCTTTTCTGTTTCTTGACTGAAGCCTTAATCAAGGTTGGTAACCTTGCTCTTGAAGAGTTTGCGCACGACTACCGAGATAATGATAAATCATGCAACAGGCTAACTTGATACTCATATCACTAACATCAAACTGAGGACATAATTCTGAGATTTCGAACACATCCGCTCCAAATGTGCCCGCCACACGAGCATGTTGGATCGCTTCTCGAGACTTGATACCAAATGTTTCTGGAGCTGTGGTGCCAGGCATACAACTTGCATCTAATGAATCTGTATCCCACGACCAGTAGATGCCGTCAGTATTTTTCCATGCGATCTCAAAGATCTCCTTTGTGCAGGTTTCAATACCACGATCAACTACCTCCTGCATTGGAACCAATCTCACGTCATTATCTATCCAAAAATCAACCCAGTCCTTAGGGTTAAGGCCATTACGGGAACCCATATGTGCCATATTTTCGCCGCTACAGTTTGGAAGATCGAACGCCCGGGCAGGCCCTGAACAGTTAGTAGCGGGATTACCTTCCCAATCAGGCGCTGAGTCGAGGTGGCAGTCAATATGGAGATAACCAATCTTACCTGCTGCGTGAAAGTCCGATAGGGCTCGAGCACCGGGAATCGGTACCGAATGATCTCCGCCACAAAGGATAACCTTCGCACCACCTTCTAAACATTCAGTTACGTACTGATAAATATATTCATGGCTTCGTTCGTTATTTCCTGGGACGATCGGTATGTCTCCACAGTCCACTGGTCTAAAAAATGTCATCAGATCAACATCATATTCAAACATGTAAGGAAAATATTGGGTACTTGCCTCCCTCAACCCTGCAGGACCTTGAGAGGTGCCTGCGCGCACCATTTGACCTTGGTCCCAAGGTACTCCGAGAAAGCAGATTTTCGCGCCCATAGCGCGGATAGCATCGCGTTCCGGTGGGCAATACGGCGCCCCCATAAAATTCGCTAATCCACGCGACTTAAACGTGCCATTGTGTAGTTTTGGAGATAAAAGATGATCATCGGCTCCCCTTTGCTGCGCAGGGCCTTGATGTTGATGAGGAACAAATTCCCACTTATCTTTATTTTCACTATTCATTAGGTTCTGGACTGTTTCTTCACTTAAACATGGTGGCTAAAATAACACCGTTGTACAACACATCCGAAAACGGTAGCACAAAAAGAGTTATCTTTTTTAGTCTAATTGCTTTTTTGTTTAGCCTCTATACCTCTATTTGCTTTAACCTTGATCCCAACAAGTTGCATTTCCCTTCCAGTTACTATCTTCAACGAGGTTGCGAAGCAATCGGGACACCTAAGACTATATCGATTCACTGGTGCTTTAGTTTCGTTACATCTCGGGCATTGTACTGTTATGGGCACCTCTTCGATATCTAGACTTGCCCCTTCACAAGCGGTTCCTTTTGCAGCTGACACAAAGCAAAAATGTAGCGGCCTTAACATGCCAGACAGCACTCCAAGTCGGACATAAATTTCTTCGATTTGCGACGCTTGTTGCTGCTCAGCGTACTCAGATGCCAGATCGATAAGACTTTTCGCAATGGAAAGCTCGTGCATTAATTATGCCAGATAGCCTGGAACCATATGCATTATTGCGGGGAACAACTCACGAACTAGGCCGCAAAGAACTTTCTTGAGAAGCCATTTTTAAAGTTGACTTTGAGACTGTATTTTGGGCTATAGAGACCCATTCAAACCACTCTGATAAGCCTTGCCCATCTTGGGCCGATAGCATGATTATCCGAATATCTGGATTAACCTGACGGGCATATTCAATACATCGATCAGTATCAAATTTAACGTAAGGTAATAAATCAATCTTATTTAATAACATCACACTCGACGCCGCAAACATATCCGGGTATTTGATCGGCTTGTCATCTCCCTCTGTAACTGACAGAAGGGCTACCTTATGATTCTCACCAAGATCAAAACTTGCTGGGCAGACAAGGTTCCCCACGTTTTCGATAAACAAAAGGCTACGAGATTCGAGCTCCAGATGTTCTAACGCATGGCCGACGGTATGGGCGTCTAAATGGCATCCTTTCCCAGTATTAATCTGTACAGCTTTAGCGCCAGTCTCCCTAATGCGCTCAGCATCATTGGATGTTTGCTGGTCTCCCTCAATAACATAGGTCTTATATACTGCTCTCAAGGCCTTGATTGTTTCCACTAAAAGCGTCGTTTTTCCAGAACCAGGACTAGATACGAAATTAAGGGTCAAAATCTCTTTATTACTAAGGAACTGACGATTTTCTTCAGCATAAAGTGAATTGCGGTAAAGGATATCTTTTTCTATTTCGATAAGTATCGATCCATTATCCGTGTCCGACAATTGGCTGGCGGATTTCGAGGCGGATGCCTGTGCATAGCTCTGCTGAGATTCGACTTCATGTGAATGCGGGTGAAGCGCCGTACTGTCTCTCCCAACAGCGAGTCCGTGTTGGTGATGAAATGAATGTTTATCGAGCGTATTTTTATCGCCAGTCCTGGCTTCGCTATTGAGCGACTCCAGACTACGGATCACAGAATTTTCGTCACTACAGCCACAAACTCCACACATATTTTTTACCCCTGCATTCTTGCTTGAATATAACTTTCATCTTAACGAAATAACCCCACACCAAAGAGTAACTTTCACCAAATGCACTTTAGGTATTTTTTCTGTAAAAGACAAGTGATCGTTGATATTTTTGTGTAAAATTCTCCATACATGAAACATTCCTACGAATATCGTAACATGAATGCTGAAAACACCTTACGAGGCTTTCCGTGACTGACCGCCCCTTTAAGCCCTTCAGAGGAGAAAGAGCGCGAACTGGGCGGTTTGCCAAACAACATGACAAAAAAGTTTTGTCTCCCTCCAAGGCAAATGAAGGCAATTCAGAGTCTCCAATATTTGACGAATTAAATCGAAAGATCTTGGAATATCTGCAAGAAGATGGTCGGACCCCTTTCTCAGCGATAGCGCGTCAACTAAGCACCTCAGAAGGAACAGTAAGGAATCGCGTCCAACAAATGAGGGATGCTGGAGCTCTTCAGATCGCCGCGATTATTGATCCAATGGCAATAAAGTATAAAGTAGATGCAATTATTGGCCTGAATGTCGCATCGCCTAACCTGCCACGCGTCGTCGCCGAACGACTATCTTTACTAGAGCAAACAACATATATTTTATGGGTCGCAGGGCGTTTTGATTTATTGGTCGAAGTGGTGTGTAGTTCTGATTTAGAGTTTGAGCAATTTATCGAAGAACAACTTTGCCAACAAACTGATATCTCACAATTCGAAATTATGTCCGGGATAAAGATGTATAAGAATCAATTTATCTTGCGAGACGCTGTACCATAATCACAACAAGTGGGTTACTTGTTAGATCACTAACTGACTAGAGGAGAGTAATAAGTGAGTACAACATTTCAGGAGCACTTCGCCGATGCGTTGCCAGACATATCACGTGTCCGAGAAGAAAAGAAACGATTAGAAAGCGCGGGCGTCAAATATATTTTCTCATGTTGGATTGACCTGTTAGGGATCCCAAAGACAAAGCCTGTGCCCATAAGTGATTTCGAATTGCTATGCATGGGTAAAGGACCACAGTTCGCTGTCCACTCAGTTTCATTTGTTCCAGAATTAAGTCCAGCCGACCCTGACCAAGTTCCACTTCCAGATCTCGATAGTTTGGTGATATGCCCATGGGATACTAGCTGTGCTTGGGTATTTTCTGACTTATGGTGGCAAGACAAGCCATACAACATTTGTCCTCGAAGCACTTTAAAGCGCACCATTCGAAATATTGAGAACCAAGGGTATACAGTCCACGCAGGAATAGAGCCAGAATTTATTGTTATGAAGTGGGATAACGGGCAACCAGTCAAAGCCATTGATAACGACCCACGCTCAAATGGATTGCGCCCGCGCCGACAGGCTTTTGGTTATGACGTTGAGTATTCAATCGATTCCATGGGTTTTCTCGGGGAGATGATTGACATTCTGGAAGGACTCGGCTGGAATTTACATGATGTCGTCTGTGAAGGTGGGTATTCTCAGTTTGAACTTGACTTTCACTACACCGATGTTCTGCAAATGGCGGACCGGTTTGTATTCTTGCGAATCCTATTAAAGGAGATAGCAAAACGTCATGGCATGTTTGTAACATTTATGCCCAAGCCGACGACCGGGGATTGGCGCTCTGGAGCTCATCTCAATACGTCCATGCGTAGTATTGCCGAGCCTGATAAAAATATTTTTGAAGGACCTGATGGATCATGGGCAGACCCCGTATTCGGCGCCATCGCCGGTCTTTTAAGACATGGGGGCGCTCTCACTTCGCTGGCCTGCCCAACTGTCAACTCATACAACGGGCTTGTTCCAAGGGTCGGGGGGTTTGAAGGTGGAACCGTGACATGGGCACCAACTCATATGACCTATGGCTACAATAACCGATCTGCCATGTTGCGGTTGCCCCAGACTCGTTTTGCCATTGAAAACCGTGCCGCTGACATGTGTATGAATCCTTATCTTTCGCTTGCGATGACATCAGCTGCAATGACTGAAGGCATTGTTAATAACTATTCTCCAGGAGAGCCCCTGAACGCAGATTTATATAACATGGATCAAGCTGCTATTGAGCAATCTGGAGCACAACGGTTACCTCGAAACTTGCTTGAAGCGATAGAAATTTTAGAAACTGATGATCTTGCGCTAGAGGTATTAGGAGGTCCGCTGAGAAACTCGTTCTTACAATATAAGTTTGACGAGTGGGAGCGATATCATCAAACAGTAACTGACTGGGAAGTGCAGGAATATTTAAGATTGTACTGATGACCTACGATCTCTTCTCTCTGGGAGATGTTGCTCTACAGTGTGGTCGCATCCTACCTGACGCAAAGCTGGCTTATAAGACTTATGGGACGCTAAACGCGAAACGCGACAATGTTGTTTTGCTGCCAACGTTCTACACAGGCACCCATGAGCGAAACGAGGGCTTTTTTGGACCGGGTCGGGCGATAGATCCAAGCAGACATTTTGTTGTTTCAATCAATATGTTTGGTAATGGGTTGTCGTCTTCACCGAGTAACACTCAGATTCCAGCAGATCGGGGAAATTTCCCGCTCGTTACTCTGTTTGACAACATCAATTGTCAACAGATTCTGCTCCAAGAGATTTTCGGAATAGAGCGGGTACTTCTGGTCACCGGCTGGTCCATGGGCGGCTGCCAGGTCTTTCAATGGGCCGCCCAGTTTCCAGATCGCGTCATCAATGCCCTTCCCTTTTGCGCTTCTGCACGCACCTCAAGACATAACTGGGTATTTTTGGAAGGTGTCAAGGCAGCGCTGCTGGCTGATACCGCCTTCAAAGGTGGCTTCTACGATAACCCTCCTGAGGTCGGACTTAAAGCCTTTGCCCGGGTGTATGCCGGCTGGGCTTACTCTCAAACCTGGTACCGGGAGGAATACTACAAGCAACTGGGCTTTAATAACGCAGAGGCGCTACTGCAAGACTGGGAAAACGACCACCTGAACTGGGATGCAAATAATTTGCTGGCAAAACTGGCAACCTGGCAGTCTGGAGATATCAGTAACAATGAGTTGTATAAGAGCGATTTCAAAACCGCTCTTGCAAACATCAAGGCAAATACCATTATTATCGCTTGCAACAACGATCTATATTTTCAGCCAGCGGACAATCAACTAGAGATCGACCATATAAAAAATGGCGACCTGCGGGTGTATGAATCCCCTTGGGGCCACTGCGTTGCCTCACCTGGCAATGACCCCGGCTTTGCATCTTATCTGGATCGTTCAATTGTTGAACTTATAGGCTGATCTTTCAGACTATGGCCGCAAATACTCAGGATCGAAAGAACTTTAACCGCTATTGTGGCTACCATCAAAACTGGGAAGGCCAACCACTTCGTGATCTGGCTGAGACCGATGCTGGTACTTCCTGTGGCGAATTACTCCGGCGATACTGGCATCCCGTTCATATTGCCAGCGAGATCGGGGCACACCCCAAATTAATCAAAGTGTTGGGTGAAGAGCTGGTGCTTTTCAAGGACCAATCTGGTGCATACGGCCTGGTTCACAAGAAGTGTCCGCACCGAAGAGCATCACTCGAATACGGGCGTTGTGAGACCCATGGAATCCGCTGCTGCTACCATGGGTGGGTATTTGATATTGACGGAACAATCCTGGAGATCCCCGGCGAACCGGATGGGTCTTCTCATGTCCAACACGCGCAGGAACAAATCCGCCTCGGTGCCTATCCGGTCAAAGAGTTTAATGGATTACTATTTGCATACCTTGGCCCCTTTGAGCACCAACCTCCATTTCCGATCTACGACAGCTATAGCATTCCCGAAATGGTCATGACTCCCTACGCTGTACCGTTTAACTGCAACTGGATACAGGTACTTGACGCGATTGTTGATCCGGTTCACACCGCATTTCTTCACCAGTCCCAGTTTTCCAACGGCTTCGGCAAAATGGGCGAAATTGAGTTCTATCAACGCGACAAGATTCGGTTTCTGGGCACCGCTTCTCGTCGAGTCGGCGATAACATCTGGGTGAGAGTGAATGAACTGATCTTGCCGAACTTTACCCAAGCAGGGTCTGCATTTGCCTGCGACGGAACAGCCTCACGTTATTTTGGGCGCAGCGCGTTCACGCGCTGGGTTGTACCCTTGGATGACCAACACTGTATTGCTTACGCCTGGGGTAATTTTGGAGAACGGGGAGACCCGCAGGAATACAACACACCAGAAGGCATGCAAAAGATCGAACAGGGCGAGATACTCAAGCGCAGTTACGAGGAACGTCAACGGCGTCCTGGCGATGTGGAGGCAGTAGAGGGAATGGGGCTGATTTCCGATCATGAGCGCGAATATCTTGTTCCAGGTGATCGGGGTGTCACGTTATACCGCCGGCAGATCCGCCAGTTGGCTCGTAACCTGCAACAAGGCCACCCCCCTCCCCAGCCAACCGATCTTGGATCGAGTGTTATCCCCACTTACGGAAGCGATACAGTTCTGTATCGACCGCTTCAATCGGCAACTGAGGACCACCGCTTACTACGCGACACCGGGGCCAAGGTTATGGATATCCTTTTTGATTCTGACAATGATCCGGCCCCGAAACGGGATGAGCATATTATCAATAAACTAAAAAAACTAGGCTAGAAAACAGTGCTCCGAGTCCATATCAAGAATAACCACTATCGGCCTGATACCTTTCCCAATACCGCTCAGGGTGAAAAAGTTTTTACCATTACTCAACAGCGCTTTGATGAGGCAAGTCTCAATCACCCTGACGTGGCACGAGAACTGGATTTATCTATCGACTGGGATACGGACCAGTTTGAAAAATACATGGCAACTGCGCACGTATTGGTGACATGGGATCTTCCAACCGAAGACCTTGCCAAAGTTGCCCCCAACCTAAAGTGGATTCATATCATCGGCGCGGGAGTAGAACACCTTGCGCCCATGGATTGGCTCCCCACCGAGGTTGTCCTGACCAACAATAAGGGAGTTCATGCTAAGAAAGGTGGTGAATTTGGGATCATGAGTATCCTGATGCTGCATAACCATATGCCCCAGATTATTCATAATCAGATAGATGTTAAGTATGATTCGTTGTACTCAACTCCGATCGCTGGAAAAACATTAGTGATTATTGGCACTGGCAGCATCGGGCGATCAGTGGCACAACAAGCCAAGGTTATGGGTGTATATGTTATCGGCGTATCACGGCATGGCCATAAAGTGCCCGAGGCGGATGAGACGGTTCCGGTTAAAGATCTGGACAGTGTTTTACCGCGGGGTGATTTTGTTTTTGTAGTTACACCATTAACCGATGAGACTATGAATCTGATCGATGAGCGGCGCCTGGGGTTAATGAAACCAGGCGCGGGCCTAGTGAATATTGGCCGCGCTGCAGTGGTGGACTACAATGCACTGGCCGTAAAGCTTCTTGATGGCTCGGTCAGCGGGGCAATTCTGGACGTGTTTGATCCTGAACCACTACCCGCTGACTCTAAGTTCTGGAAAGTGCCTAACCTCATCGTGACTCCTCATATATCTGCAGACGATGGCAATGCCTATGTCTCGCTTACGCTAGAGCTTTTCTTTAATAATATGCGACGACTCATCAACGGTGAAGCTTTACAAAATCAGGTCAACACCCATCTGGGGTACTAGTTCACATTAATTGGGTTGTGCGCGGTACTTAGGGTCAAGACACCAACTAGAGGCGCCTATATCGAGCAGCTAGAGTGTCGAACCAGTTCTTGGCCCGCCACATAACTTATGCCTGCTGCAAAAGCCTGTCCCACGATTATGAATAGGTAAAGACTGGCACAAATATAACCGACCTAAAAACACGAAGCGGTTACACGACAGAACTGCCTCTTTTCTAATTTCGATTCCCATCAGAGCGTAAAAGATTTTCAAGACCTATCAGTCGTTGCATTACCAACATTATGCCGAGTGATAAAAATATAACTATGGTGGAAGATGCCAGCACAGCCGGATTGAAGTCATTCTCCATTCCATAGAAAAGCTCTACAGGGTAGGTGACATAACCGGGAACCGACAAAAGCATCGAAATCGGGACGTCGCCAAACGATACCATGAATGCATATAAGCCCCCAGCATAGACGCCAGGCATAATAACTGGAAGCGTCACTCGGCGAAATGTACGCCACCTACTCGCCCCGAGGCTCAATGCTGCCTCTTCCAATCTATTATCAAATCTCTGTAAAACTGCTACTACAGTACCGACAACATAAGGAATCCCAACAAAAAGATGCGCCAACAAAAGGCCAACGAATGTTCCATGGGCATAAAGGCCTGTTAAATCCCCAAAAAGGTAATACATTTGCAAGAATGCAAGACCAGTGACAATTGTTGGAATTTGCATCGGCGCACGAATCAAGGATGAAATTAACGCTTTGCATTTGATGCGACTCCGCACTAATCCAAGTGCTGCCGGAATGCCCAGGCAACACGCTAGGAAAGCTGATAAGAATCCTAATCCAAAACTTAACGACAGCGCTTCCCAATGTGCCTCTGGTATTTGCGTGTACCAATACAAGGAAAGTTCTGTTGGCGGGAACTGAACAACGGTATATCTTGATCCGCGATGCAATGAGGCGCCAGCCACAATTACCAACGGTGACAACAAAAAAACATATGCAAGACTGCACCAGATATAGAAGATATACCGCGGCATCGAGGACATTTTAGTTTTCGACAACAAAATAATAGAACTCCGCCTTCTCATACAACGATCATCCGTTGCTTACGCATATTCCACAACAAAAATAAAGAAAGTATATTAATTAAGAGTACTGAAAATAATAGAACGGCCGACAAAGTACCTCCCATTCCGTACTTGGCCTCCATAATTACTACCCGTTGTATAAGCACAGGGAGGGTATAAACTCGACCTCCGCCAAGAAGTGCTACCGCTGTGAAAGCGCCCATACACATGTTGAATAGCATCAATGCCCCGGCAATTAGTCCAGGTAAACTCAACGGAATAATTATGCGACGCCACACGCGCCATCTACTGGCACCAAATATTTGGGCAGCTTCTTCCAGTGATCGGGGAATGGTCTGGACAACACTAAAAAGCAACACCACGCCGAATCCAAGTGTGAAATGCATCAGACCGACTACTACCCCGCCCTCATTTCCAATTATCGCAAACGGTTGATCAATGATGCCTAAGAAAAGTAACGTCTGGTTAATGACGCCTTCCCGGGAGAACATGATATACAAACCAAATACTTTTATCACGATCGTTATAAACGTAGACATCACGATTCCTGCAAGGAGAACCATGCCCCACTTTGAACGCATACGCGCGATCAGATATGCGATTGGGAAAGCAAACATTAGTGTAAACACCATCGCGAAAAACGAGACCTCGACAGTATTCCATAAGACTTTAAGATAAAACGTATCATTAAAGAATTTAAAATAGTTTACAAGTTCGAATTCAGTACCAGAACCACCGTAGCCTAAATCCCTATAAAAGCTACTACGAAGGAATATTACCTGTGATGTGACCATTAAAAGAACACTAACCAGCAAAGGTGGTATTAGTATTAGTTCCCAGCGCGCTTTCACTTTTCAAATTCTCTTGATTCGACAGAACAATTTTTTCATTCGAGAAAAATGACTGATAAATTTTAATCTTTATTAAAAAGTCCAGTTGAAAAAGCTAACCGTGCGGTCCAATCTTTCGAAAGACTGGACCGCACGGTTATAATTTATCCGCCAAATTTTACTTGATTAACTACAACAGCTTAGCCCGGATATCTATTTGCTGACAGTGCGAGTCCACCGATCGGTCCAATCCGGAATATCGGCGTTCTTGTAATCTACATGCAGATTATTTTCTACTGGTGTATAAAATTCCTGAGCTACAGCATCAGTAAGAAATGATGGCATAGCTGCCTGACTGACTGGAATAACACCTGAAGCACCGGCCCAAGTTGATTGAAACTCAGTGCTGATAAACTGATTGATATAAAAAGTCGCTAATTCTGGGACCTTAGTACCTTTTACGATCCCGATCCATCCATTCTTCATTACACCCTGCTTGTTTGCGCCAATCTGTGGTAGCACAGCATTTACTGGCGTGCCTGACTTACGAATGGTTGCACACCAACCAGTGTAGATCAACGCAGCTGCGACATCTCCAGTCTGCATCATGTTCACAGCTTCGCCGGCACGCTTCCAATACTTAAGCACATTTAACCCTTTTAAAAGCTGCAACCCTGGCTCTATATTCTGAACATCCCCACCGGCAGCGTAAACCATGCCTGCAAAGTTGGCGAGTCCTCCACCAGATGTAATATCTGGCACCGTCACCAGGCCCGCTAACTTGGGGTGGCCGAGATCTGCGTATGTCTTTGGCGCAGGCAGTCCCAACTCCTTGAATTTATCTCGGTTATAGCAGATGCCTTCCTGGACAATCCATGTTCCTACTTTTGTGTCGCCATAAAATCCCGTCTGAAGATTTTCTGTATTGGGCACCTTGGATAGATCAATCTTTTCCAGCAAATCTTGTGCTTCGAATATCGGCAACATTGCGTCAAGAATCTCAAGAACATCAACTGGCGTGTCGCGACCACGAGCGGCCGCGATCTTAGCCAAATTGTCTTGAGTGCTACCGAAGACATATTCTACTTTTCCACCTTCTGCCTCGACTTTGGGTGCAATTATATTTTTCTGAAAGTCGCCCCAACGTCCACCCCATGTACCAACTCTCAAGGTTTGGCCATCAAACTGACCTGCGATCACAACCTCCGGCTTAAGTACCATCACTTGCCCGGCGATTGTTATCACGGATGCTAGAGCAATAGACTTGTAGGTTAGTTTGAACATAGTTCTCCCCCATTTGATCTGTGTGTTAAAAGACTGTTTAATTTCATGCTGAACTACACCTATAATATAGTTGACGGCAATATCATCCGTCTATACCAAGAGGTTATGCAATTAAAATCAGGATTCTGGAGCCCCATAACAACTAGACGAGAATTTTTGAATAAGGCCTAGCCGCCGATTCTGCTTCCGAAGGTTAGCGTTTTATGGAGTTATTGTTTTAATTATGAAACCCATTCGGTAGAACTACCCGTATGTTTTATATTTTTTTTCATTTTCCAGCACTAAATCCTGGAGCAACCACCCTCTAGAAATTTCAGTACTTAAAAAGATTTTCCTTGGGATATCTCGATATTTCTACTGAATTACTCATGGGGCACCTTAAACTATGTTTTCACGCGGCGTAGCAGGTAGAACTTTTACTGCAGATTAATACCTGGGCGCGTCTAATTCCAATCTAAGCAGATCGAATAATGAACAGTTACTACGACCTAGGTAATCATTCGAGAATAATAGCGACTCATAGCCCCGCCTCACAATTATGGTTTGATCGTGGGCTCAACTGGATCTTCGGATTTAGTCTCGAACAAGCTTCGCGATGTTTCCGTAAAGCTATAGAAACTGACCCACAATGCGCGATGCTCTACTGGGGCCTTGCCTATTCATCCGGCTGCTATTACAACCAGCCTTGGAGCAAGATGGAAAAAGGTGAGCTACGGGAAAAACTTTCCATAGCTTATGACGCATCGCAACGTGCCGTTGAGTTAAGCGCTGGTGTATCGAATACCGAATCAGCACTTATCAGGGCATTATCGGCTAGATACCAATCAAAAATTCCTATTGAAACAGCAGGCTTTAACCTGTGGGATGACGAATATGCGATTGGAATGGGCAAGGTCTACCAAGACAATCCTAACGATAACGATATTTGTGCCCTTTTTGCTGAAAGTCTAATGTGTCGCACGCCATGGGCGCTATGGAATCTTCAATCAGGCGAGCCAGCGGATGGCGCTTCTACGTCTGAGGCAATATTAGTTCTAGAAGATGCAATGAGTCGAATCAAAAACGACGGAGCTCCGCCTCACCCTGGCATCTTACATATGTATATCCATGTGATGGAAATGTCTCCTTTTCCCGAGCGAGCACTAAAGGCAGCCGACGCCCTTCGCGACCTAGTTCCGGACTTGGGTCATCTCCGCCATATGCCCTCGCATATTGATGTTCGAGTCGGCAATTATCACGACGCTGTTATTGCGAATGACAAAGCAATCGCTGTGGATCGTAAGTATCTAGCAGAAGAAGGTGCGATTAACCTATATACGTTATCCAGAATTCACAACTTTCACTTTAAAATCTATGCAGCGTTATTCCTCGGGCAATACCATTCTGCGCTTGATAGTGCTATCGAATTGATTGACACAACACCTGAGGAATTACTAAGGGTCGAAAGTCCAGCAATGGCAGATTGGATGGAGGCTTATGTGGGAATGAAGGCGCATGTCTTTATCCGTTTTGGCAAATGGAGTGAAATCATTGCAGAGCCACTGCCAATTGATGAAAAACTGTATTGCATGACAACTGCAATCTGGCATTATGCGAAAACCATCGCCTATGCAGCGACTGGCGACGTAAAATCGGCAGAGTCTCAACGCGACCTGTTTAATTCAGCATCTGGGAAAGTGCCCAAAACACGATATCTTTTTAATAACAGCTGTATTGACCTATTAGCAATTGCTAAGCAGATGCTTAATGGAGAAATTGAATATAGAAAGACTAACTACGATCAGGCTTTTGCTCACCTAAGAGCGGCAGTTCGACTTGACGATAATCTAAAGTACGATGAACCTTGGGGCTGGATGCAGCCAGCTCGACATGCGTTGGGGGCACTTCTTTTAGAACAAAATCACATCGAAGAGGCCACAAGTGTTTACCGTGCAGACTTAGGATTAGATGACACGTTGGTCAGTACTTCCCAACACCCCGATAACCTGTGGAGCCTGCACGGGTACGTAGAGTGCCTACTAAAAACCGGCAATATCGAAGACGCGAAAACTATGAAAAAACGACTAGATCTTGCGGGCGCACGTGCCGATGTCACCGTCAACGCATCCTGCTATTGTCGCTCGACATTATAATTAACTTCTTGACCAAGTTCCGTGCAAGTGATTTTACCCATTTGTTAGTTATCACAATCCTATTCTTGAGGCCCTTTATTTGAATTTCGCCCAAGTAGAAAGACACCTTCAAACCGGATTCTATAGATGAAATTCCAAATGACAGAACATGGTTTTTCAACCAGGTTTACGTATGGAGAATTAGAAGTATCTGGGGATGAGGACTATGGTTTTCGTCCTTTCCAGCTCTTTGCTGCTGCTGTTTCAGCATGTGTCGGCGGTGTCTTGCGCCTAATTTTAATAAAGATGAAACTCTCCTTTGAAGATATAACAATAGACGTTGACGTGACTCGCAATAAATCAGGAGTCAGTAAGATAGTAGGTCTTCATTTTCATTTTGAAGTCAAAAATTCTGACATTACCGACCAACAATTTAAAAAAGCAATATCGACATGCAAGAAGAATTGCTCAATGCTCCAGTCAATAAACGAAAGTATATCCATTACTGAAACATTCACTATCAGTCGAGAATAAATTACTTTTTGGAGTTTTTAAATTTCGCTATGGGTCTCTAACAGGATTCTCTTTAGTGTCACCGCCCTAGTCCCGAGCGCTAGCCTACTGATTCGATGTTAATCAAGTTCCATCGAGACGTAGAGTGAGGCAAGCTAGGTGGTTAACTGACGCTCAAGTTCATGTAGTACATATATAATATTATGACGATTATCTAGATATTTTTTTTCGTTTTGTTATATATACATTTGACTTATATACGGTAAATTCTTAAAGTAGGTTACCTGCAAAATTCGACCTTGCCGAGAAGCTTTTGATGACAAAAGAAACCCGTTGGACAAACACGAAATTTGGCGGTTACCACATTAACCAACCATTAGAGGAAGATGTAAATCTTACTCATATTGGACCTGGAACCTCCTGCGGCGAATATATGCGATTGTTCTGGCAACCCGTTGCCATGGTTGAACAACTGAAACAACAACCTGTGCCAATTCGCATTCTTGGCGAAGATCTTGTAATCTTCCGAGACCTCAGCGGTAATATTGGATTACTTCACCGTCACTGCGCTCATCGAAGAGCATCCCTCGAATATGGTCGAATTGAGCAACATGGCATCAGGTGTTGCTACCATGGTTGGCATTTCGATATCGACGGAACCATCCTCGACACCCCTGGCGAACCCGTAGAAAGCCCAATAAAGACTCAGTTATGCCAAGGTGCTTATCCTACAATCGAATACCGGGGCCTTGTTTTCGCTTACCTTGGGCCACCAGAAAAAAAGCCGCCCTTTACCTTCTTCGACTCTTTTAGCATTCCTGATCACGAGTTGCTTCCCTACTCTATTCATTCCCCATCAAATTGGCTTCAGGAAAGCGAAAATTCCATGGACCCCTTCCATAGTGTTTTCCTCCACGGCCGTGTGAATGGGCCGCAGTTCCCGGGTCTTGAACATTTCATTGAACTTCCAGTAGTCGAGTACTTTAAAAAGCCAGAGGGCTTTGTTTATAGTCATGCCCGTCGACAAGGCGATCTGGTAATGATGCGATTTCATGATCACCTAACCCCAAATCTTGCCCAAAACGGTGGCATGTTTCAACGACTCGACTCTCCTAAGCTTTTTGGTCGCACTAGCCTAACCAAGTGGGTGGTTCCAATAGACGACACGAATAGCCGTAAATTTGGATGGCGGCATTTTAATGATAAAGATGAGGTGCTCCGACAGGGCAATAAAGATGAAGTTGGTTGGGAGAAAGTTGATTTTTATGGCCAGACTGCACATCGTTCTGCGGAAGAACGGATTACCAACCCTGGCGACTGGGAAGTATGGACCAGTCAAGGTCCAATAAATATCCATAAACGGGAATATCTTGGATCAACTGACGCAGGCGTCGCAATGCTACGTTCAAAGCTAAAAAAAGATATTCGCAGTATGGAACAGGGTAAAGACCCGATTCAACCTCTTGGGACTGAAGCCCACCCGTTTCACACATATGGAGGCGATACTGTTCTACGAATACCACCCGATCCAAATGATGATCGCTTAATGATGAGTGCGTTACAACAAGATGTCGCGGAAATTTTCTTTGATGCCGATAAATATGAAGCCGAGGATAGAGTAAATTTTATTGCGCGCGCGCTTGAACTTAAATATGGCGAAAACGCTACAAAAATTAGTTAGTGTTGGACTCGACCCATTAACCTGCTTAATTTCTTGCTGCTAAACGGCACCCGTTGAACATGTATGAGTAATGCTATGGACTACCGTCATACGGAAACTTCTGATTGTTTTAAGTGCAAACTTAAAGCCTAAGTAATGGTTTCAGATAACACAATAGATGGTTCATCGATAGTCAGTGAACTAAAAAAAGCTAGGGTCAGCTTTGTCATTGCGCTACCTGATATCGTCACATGTGATGGGTTACTCTGGCCGATTTCTCGAGATCCTGACTTTGAACTTATTACTATATGCAAGGAAGATGAGGGAGTGTCCATCTGCTCTGGTCTTTCCTATTCTGAGAACCGAGCTGTGGTGATGATGCAGCATACTGGATTTTTGGATTCAATTAATGCAATCCGTGCTATGGGTATGGACTACCAACTGCCTATTATCATGCTAGTTGGGTTACAAGGACTTGAACCAGATTATTCCCCAAACGAGTCAAGTAAAAACGGCGTACGAATCATTATTCCAATGCTGGAATTAATGCAAATCGGCTTTCATATACTAGATAAACAATCTGATGTCTCTTCGATATCAGATCTGATTGATAGCGCTTATAAGAAATCAAGCCCTTACGTATTTTTGGTACCGAGGGCTCCGCTATGACTATGCTTAGGGATGAAGCTCTTGAGCTTTTAGCAACCCATTGTCCAGATGAGATCGTGGTTCCTGTATATCAATCAGCCTTTGATTGGATGAAGATCAGACCACACAAGTTAAATTATTTATGCACTGGCGCTATGGGTCAGGCATCTTCTCATGCTTTGGGCTTAGCCTTGGGATGTACTGATCAGAAGGTACTGATACTAGATGGTGATGGCAGTCTTCTTATGAATCTTGGCTCCCTTGTTACTATCGGCTCCTGCAGGCCAAAAAACCTCTGGCATTTTGTTCTTTATAATGGGATATATGAGGTCAATGGAGAATTCCCAATTCCAGGGGGATTTGAGACTGATTTTTCCTCAATTGCAACTGCATCGGGATTTCCAAGATCATATAACTTTGACAACATCGAAGAATTAAGAAAAGGACTGCCTGAGGTCCTCGCTGGGCCCGGTCCCGTTTTTGTGTGCCTCAAGGTCATTTGTGGAAAACACTATCCACGTAATTATGAGACTATTCATGATGCGCGACAGAGGGCAAGTTTTAAGGCTGCCTTAGCGACCAGACTTGCGGCCACTCGGTCCTGATGGTTTGCGCTTAGATAAAGCAGACTTGATGTATGTCTCAGTCATGTCAACAAATCTCTCAGCCACCATGCTAAGAGGCCTGTGATTCAGGTAGAGCAATGCAAGATCTCCGTGTATGGCTGGCTGGAACGGAATACTGGCAATCCCGGGTCGAAAATTCATTTGGGGAAATGATGGCCCTATTATAGAGACGCCAAGCCCTGAGGCTACCATCTGGAAAATCGCTTCGGTAGTCCTCGCTGACAACATTAATTGCCGACTCACGTTAGATGAGGCGAATACCGCATCGACTTTATGCCGATAGATTGAATCGGGCATGTACGAGATGAAGGTTTCGTTTTTTAAGTCTTTGGGTACAATTTTCTTCTTTTTCGACAATCGATGTCCTAGAGGTACTATACATTCTGACTGTCCATGCAGAACGGAGCGGGAAACAATTGCGGAATGGTCTATTGAGACAGTGGAAATCCCAACGTCGCATACACCAGAGGCAATATATTCGGGTACCCGTTGCGATGGTTGGACTTCTAACGAAATAGAAATGTCCGGATACTGCCTATTGAATGCCGCGATAATGCCGCCAATAAATGTTCCAGCAATACTTGGGATCGTCACTAATCGTATATTTCCCCGACTCAACGCTTTTATATTTATCGCAGCAGTTTTTATCTGATCTAAACCCAGAAACGCTGTCTCAACGTCCTCATATAACATCCGCCCCTCTATCGTTGGGGTCAACTGTCGGCTTGCCCTGACAAATAATTTAAACGCGAGCTCGCTCTCAAGATCTTGTAGTAAACGAGTCACAGCGGGCTGAGAGACGCCGAGCATTTTCGAAGCGCCGGTTACGCTACCTGTGACCATTACCCCACGGAATGCGTCGATTTGTCGAAGAGTTATCATCTTTATCCCTAACTATCGAATTTCGAGGCTATTTTGGTTAGTCATTGGCCGCTGAGATTACATCTTTACTAAACAACCGACGTTTTTAAAACAAACGAATAGTATCGGGTTTTGAATATTATTAAAACGCGGCCAATTTATAAACATCAATGCAAACAGGGATACAAAAAATGTCTAAAATGGAGCCATTGGGATTACACGTCTTAAAAACTGCATTTTGCACCAGAATCTAACGCAATTCTCAGATTAAAGAGTTTGCTAATATTCTGGCCATAACCGTAGAGGTTTTAGTGTTGAAACTTTAAAGTGGCTAGGTACGATTTGATTATGGATAACTTCGATAATTATTAGAGCAGCGGTTTATCTTTTGAGCTGTAAGATTTTGGCCAACTGTCGGGTGGGACTCGAGAAATTCGACTTAGCTATACAAATTAGCTTGAAAGTAGCTTTTTCCAGTAGCCCTGGGCATGAGCCACATGATACAACAGATACCGCACTGGAGCTGATCATAACGTTACAACAACAAATTTTTGAACATGGTATTCGGGGCCACGGCTTTGTTAGTGCTTAGCAGGAATTTACCTTCTTAGTATCCACCCCCGATTTACCAGATCCCAAAGTTGGATTGACTGGTCTGGACAGGGTCGACTCTAGCGTAGCAAAACCTTTAAAGTCATTTTCTTACCTCCTGATTCCGATAGACTCAGTCGTCTTTGGTCAGGTTATTCCGAGCTCGGATTTGAACTCTATTTCGTTACCCAGCCTAACGCCTCATGAAATTGTAACGATCTGATCAAGTATCGGCTAAGCGTAGAAGTAGTTAACAATGTGCCAAATTTTTCTTCAAGCAATATCATTGCCGGCTAATCTAATTCTTTATAAAAGCTCCAAGCGATGAATCAAATCGAGTCTGTATCAGTGCTTCCTTATAGTGGCAATCAGCTCTATAGCGCCGATGAAATACGCGACGATCGCGATAGGCTGTTATCACTCGAGACTCAGGATAACGCGCTCTTTCTTCCTTTCAAAGACTTTAATGCGCCACTAAACCAAACTGGTGACCTCCATTGGATTGCGCGAACCACATTGGATCGAGAAAGATTGCTCCCTCGGGAGGCAATATTTTTAGGCCTCAGGCAGGATGAAACGCCTATGTTCGCGTTTGATGTTTCTTGGACATCACGTAATTGGGATCAAACAATTCCATGCGTATTTTCTGATGCACGATATCTTGGAATACAACTCGCAGATCATCGAGCGTCAATCATTGCTCAAGCTAGATCAGTGCTTCATTGGATCTCTCACAATCGTTTTTGTGCTAAATGTGGATGGGCGAATGATCTATTTTTTGGCGGCTATCGTTTCAAGTGCAGCAACGTGGACTGTGGAATCCTGCATTTTCCGCGCATCGACCCAGTAGTAATTATGCTTGTTGAGGCCAAAAAAGGTGGGTCGTGCCTTCTGGGCAGAGGTCGAGGCTATCCTGACCGAATAATTTCGCCACTCGCGGGATTTGTAGAACCTGGAGAGAGTGTGGAGGATGCTGTTCAACGCGAAGTAATGGAAGAGGTAGGGATTCAGTGCACCAACACTCGTTACTTCGGTAGCCAACCCTGGCCGTTCCCAGCAAATCTAATGATAGGCTGCTTTGCAAAAGCTGTCTCTAGTCATCTAAGCCTGGACCCTGAGGAGATTGAGTTTGCAGATTGGTTCACTCGTGACCAACTAAATATAATATTTGCTAAAGGTGATCAGAACTATGCGTTGCCGCAACCGATCTCCATCGCCTATCATATGATTAAACACTGGATGGAACACTGTTAATGTCTAGTTCTGCTATCGGACCTCATGATCTTGCGGGCACACTCACAGATTCAATTAATACCAAGGAGCGGAAACTCGATTTATGGGAAAAACGTATCGACGCAATATATAAACTTCTTTCCGACGATAAGCGTTCCCATATTAATATCCATGAATTCCGATATGCTATTGAATCACTAGGTGCTGAAGCCTATACGAACCACAATTATTATGAACGTTGGACACTTGCACTTCGTAATCTGCTTATAGATAAAAACATTCTTTCAGAGTTAGAGATAACTCAAAAGGTTCAAGAAATAGAAGATCGTTGAAATGAATGCCAGGCCCAAGTTCAACAAAGGTGATCGTGTTATTGTACGCATGCTGTCGCCCCAACCTCATACCCGCACCCCTGCATATCTTCATGGCAAACCAGGGGTAATCGAACGTTTTTGCGGCGCTTTTGAAAATCCTGAAGAACGGGCAATAGGCAAGTCTGGATTCCCCTTGATTCTTTTGTATAGAGTTCGATTTTTCGGAAGCGTTCTTTTTTCAATCAACAAAACTTGCGAGGCAGACATCGTGGAGGTTGAGATCTATGAGCACTGGTTACAAGGGGATAACTCCTATGCCAAAACCTAGGACTGCACTTACAAACCTACATGATCTATCCGCGGATTTTTTATCCCTTACTCCTGTTCAGAAAATCGGAGTCGCAATGCAGGAGCTTTTGATAGAAAAAGGCATCGTAACGCCGGATGAATTAAGTCAAAGTATCAATCTAATTGATATGGTTACGCCAGCACAAGGTTCAAGGGTAGTTGCCCGAGCATGGGTTGATGCTTCATTTAAAGAGCGCTTGTTAACAGATGCTGTCGCCGCCTGCTTGGAGCTGCAGATCGATATTAGGCCGATACACCTTATTGTGATTGAAAATACATCTAAGATTCACAACGTTATTGTCTGTACTCTCTGCTCGTGCTATCCACGCATGCTTCTCGGCCTACCACCGGATTGGTATAAATCAAGCGCGTACCGCGCGAGAGTAATCCATGAACCTCGAACAGTCCTCCGAGAGTTCGGGACCCACCTAAAAGAGCATGCTCAAATTACTGTTCATGACAGTACTGCAGATATGCGTTATATGGTTTTGCCAATACGCCCTGATAACACCGACAACATGAAGGAAGATGAGCTTGCCGAACTGGTAACTCGCGACTGCATGATTGGCGTCAAAATTCCTCAGCTGCCCTCAGGTTTTCCACCGCCTGACGTAGATAGGTTTTCCGACAGCTAAACAGTCTGTGTTAACTTGCTTTGTAGCTCGATCGCTAGATTGAGCATCATCAGCTCCTTAAAAGGCGGCGCCATTACTTGTACCGCGGTGGGCATGCCATTTTCCCCTATACCTGTTGGCAGGGTTACCGCTGGAAGACCGAGAAAATTAGCAAAACGGGTAAAAATAGACGCGGCAAAAAACTCCTCGTCAATCTGGTTGGAACTTTTTTCAGTAATTGGCTGATAGGCCGGTGCTTCCTCTAGCGAAACGGGTAGCACCAAGACATCCGCATCAGCGAATACCAACTGCACAAATTCTCTCAAGAGATTGTCACGTTCCGAAAGCGCCTGCAGATAGTTGATAGCAAGGATGTCTGCCCCGTCTTTAATAACACTTTCTGCCTCGAACGATAACGCTGGAGCTTCTCCAACTAATGCTTTTCTATGAAATGCCGCAGCTTCGCTTTTGACAATACGCTGATGGTAGTCGGTATACAGATTAAGCTTTGGAATTTCGATCTCTATTAACTTGCAGTCATGCCTTTCAAAAGCCAAAAGAGTTTTACGATATTGTTTTAGTTTTTTTTGATACCGTTCTGGGTCAGACAATAATGCAAGCCGAGGTTGACGATCGAACTTTTGCTCTAGCCAAACAAATTTTTCTTGTTGGGACGATGTCGCGTCAAATCGATCATGTCCTGAAATCACTTCAAAAATCAATCCAAGATCTTTTATGTTATTGGCTATTGGCCCAATACAGTCCATACTCCAAGTTCGAGGGACGGCGCCAAATCGACTCACTCTTCCGTAGGTTGGTTTTAATCCAAATACGCCACAAAATGCTGCTGGAATTCGAATAGAACCCCCGGCATCAGATCCTAGTGTCGCAAGACAAAACCCCGCGCTCACGGCTGCAGCGCTTCCACTTGAGGACCCACCTGTTATGCGGGTCGGGTCGAATGGATTCTTGCATCGCCCATGCCAAACATTAGTTCCTGTACCGCCAGCTGCATATTCATCAAGATTTAGTGTGCCTAAAATTATTGCTCCAGCGTGCTCCAGGCGTTCTATAACAGTCGCAACATCACGACCGAACTCGATAATTCCATTACTGCCACCAGTTGGTGAGTAATCAGGCATAGCGAAAATGTCTTTTACAGCAATTGGAAGTCCATGCAGCGGCCCTCTGTCATGGCCAGTGAAAAGCTCTCTATCGAGCATCTTTGCTTTAATTTCTGCCTGCTGCTGAAACAGCGTCAGGAAAATATTCAACTCATCGTTGTTTTTATTTATCGCCGAGAAACGGGATTCCACTGCTTCGACGATATTGAACTTGTTTGCCCGGATGGCATTGCCGAAATCAGAAATTGACGAAGGATTTTCAGTCATACAATGTTTTCTTTTTAATTTCAATACTCTCTAACGCAACTTTAAACTGCCAGGGATCAGACGCAGGTTTTCTGATTGTTTTTCCCAGCAATCCATTTTTAGGTGGGTTGTTCGAGTTTTTCTGCAGATCTTTCATATCAATCGACTCTTATCAACTAATTTGACCGCGTGATTTACGCTGTCGAGCAGTTCTGGCATGTTGGGTGGAAGATCATACTCTACACATTGTGATAAATCTTCCTCCAAGGCGTCCCATTGAAGCGCCGCGAGTAAGTTGGGTTTCATTTTCTCAAATACTCTACGATCGCCCATTTGTGCAATTGGGTTGCAGTTAATCTCATTAGACGCAATAAACGGTGCCATATCAGGGCTCAGGATCATCTTTAAAAAACTGACACTTTCATTATATGATTTAGAATTGCTCGGCACAGCATTGAGTTCGATAAATGAGATAGCACCTTTTCCATCCATCGGCCCTTTATCAGGAGTTACGCAATAAACTTCGTTATGACCCATCAACCTGAGTATTCCTGAAGAAAAAGTTCCAGCGGAGAGAATTAGATCGACTCTTTTTTCAATGAGCAGTTTGTTCAATTTCGTGTTATCTCCCGACACATAAGTCGCGTTAGAAAACCATATTTCCGCATACATCCGAAAACGAACCAGTTCATCCACCGATAAAGAACGAAATGGATCTAGCCCTGCTGTC
>Ga0302122_10000027_pt1 | contig 71619 bp, 60 predicted proteins | sample CB21_SCM_MG_FD_203115 | JGI IMG/M metagenome (GOLD analysis project Ga0302122, IMG submission 203115) | Marine microbial communities from Western Arctic Ocean, Canada - CB21_SCM | ecosystem: Environmental > Aquatic > Marine > Oceanic | place: Canada: Western Arctic Ocean | collected 2017-09-28 | reverse complement strand
TCGAAGAAGGTCGTTTGACCGATGCTCGTCAAGCAGAACATTATCTGGCCCGAGTACACTTTTTCTTCCTCTGGCGAGAAGAAGGTCTTAACGGGTGGACTGCCAAAGCGGTGATGGAGTTTCACAACATCAACAAACTCTTCCTCTTGAGCCGTTCTCCCGATTCGAAGCGCAAACTTGGACGGCTCATCGCAGAAGGCTTTGACAACGGCGACCGACCCGAAATCGTGGCTCTTGCCTACATGACAGAAGCGCAAAAGTCGCTTAATGTGCTGACGAAAAATGGGCCAATTGCTCACGCTATGGAAAGCGTCTTAGGTAAACTCTCCAGCAACTTGAGCAAGAATGAACGTCAAGAAATGCTCGAAGTGATTCACGATTTCCGCCAAGGATTACTTCCTCGCTCGGCTCCGTTGACATTACTTCAACACCATTTGCGCAGGTGCCACATCGATACGCCAATCAATCAAAGGTTTCTTTCGCCCATTCCGCTATCACTCGGCCTTATGGCGAGAGTTTAGTCGGACAAATCTTATCTGGTTGCAGGCCACAGTTTCATATCTTCTTTCATATAGGGTAGGGAAATTATACTTTCCGAGGAGAATATCCATGAGTGAAAAAAAATATATTGTAGAAATAGCCGATGCCACTGGACACAGCAACGTCGAGATGACCAAGACCGAACTAATTGACCAAGCCGCCAAAACCCAAGGCAGCTGGGTTTTTGTCGACAACCGAATGGTTGCTTCAGAGGATCTTGCGAACACAAACTTCGACGCAGCCCAGCACATCCGTATGGTTCCCGCACTTCAAGCAGGCAACGAAACTGGTGATGAACCAACGTATACCGTTGAGATCGCCGACCCGACTGGACACAGCGTTGTCGAGATGACCAAGACCGAACTAATCGACCAAGCCGTCAAAAGTCAAGGCAGCTGGGTTTTTGTCGACAACCGAATGGTTGCTTCAGAGGATCTTGCGAACACAAACTTCGATGCAGCCCAGCACATCCGTATGGTCCCAGCACTTCAAGCAGGCAACGATACTGGTGATGAACCAACGTATACCGTTGAGATCGCCGACCCGACTGGACACAGCGTTGTCGAGATGACGAAGAATGAAATTGTCGAGCAAGCCAAGCAACAATCCGGCTCTTGGGTCTTTGTCGACAGTTGTATGGTGGCTACTGATGCCCTTGCAAGTACTGATTTGAGCACAGCTCAACACATCCGCATGGTACCAGCACTTCTTGCTGGGCAGTGAGCCGTTTTCAGAGCCTTTACTACATCTTTCTTGAGGGACACCTTCAAGAAAGGGTGGTGGGTCGCGTTGAATGGAGTCGAATACTATGGTTGAACTCGTTGATTACAAATGCGCCGTCTGCGGAAACCTCGAATCGTTCCACCGTGAACGCAACGGAATCAGTTGCAAAGCGTGTGGTTCCCGAATATTCATGAAGTTACGCCGTCAAGGCAATAAAACGATCAAAGCTGAGTGATTTCACATCACCCGACCTCCGCGCAGGGTTGAAAGACCTCTGGCAATAAGAGTGATTGTATGTCATCTTGGCTCGCAGAGAAAGCACCTCTTTTATTTGAGGATTTATTGCTTCCAGAGACTGTTCAGACCAACATACGTCACACGGCACTCCAGGCAAACCCCCCTCATCTTCTCCTTTCAGGCCCTACGGGTGTTGGAAAAACTGCTGCCTGGCGTCTTTTGGCGCGACAAGTTCTCGGCCCCACTTGGGAGGCAAGAACGCACATTCTCCAAGCGCGTGACCTTGCACGCACATCAGGCGCAATGGCAAAATTCGAAGAATTTCTCCGGCCCGAAGGGAGTGATTCGAACGACACATTGGCAGGGCGGACAAGTCTTGATGCGTTCGACCACAACTTCTCTACATCAGCTGCAGACACTCCTCCGCCCGCAGGTAAAGAATGCACCCATACTGCCGGTGAAAGGGCCGCAGTATCACGTTTAATTATTATTGAAGATGCAGACCACCTCGGTACAATTCGGCAATCCTATTTACGTAGAATGATGGAAGTCAGCAGCGGTAGTGCGCGTTTTATTTTTACCGCCCACACACCATCTCGGATCATTGAGGCTTTGCGAAGCAGAACGCAACATATACGCTTTCCTAAAATCCCTCGTTCTGAAATCGAACGCCGTCTTCTTGAAATCGTAGAAGAAGAGAATCTTTCGCCAGTCCGAGGCATCATAGGCGATATTTCACACGTTTCATCTGGAAATCTTCGAAAGGCGATTTTCATCACCGAACTCCTTGCTTTAAGGGCGTTACTCGGAGATCGGAAAAATTTGCAAAATTTACTGGCCGCCACCTCTTTGCGTGAAGTGCAACACATCCTTGAGGAAGCATTACGTAATCGAGTTCATGATTGGCGATGGGAGAAAGAAGGCAACAAAAACAAACGCGTGCTCAAAGGGGCGATGGGTTTATTGGACCAGGTCATGGCAGAAAATAGCCTTGAAGCAGAAGACATCGTTATCAATTTCCATCATGTATTAACCGAAGGAAGACTGCACCTCGGCGAAGACATTCTTGCAGAAATCCTCCTTGCCCTTTCCGTGTGTGATGTTGCTCTTCACCGTTCGATGCAAGGAAGAATTGAATTGGAACAGTTTTTGTTTCAAGTAGCTGAAATCGGACAGAGGATGGAGATTGCGAAAGCGTCTTGACGCTTGGTCCACAGGGTCGGTTGGGCGTGTAGCACAGCTGGATAATGCGTTGGCCTCCTAAGCCGAAGACCCCGGGTTCAAATCCTGGCACGCCCGTATGTTTTAATTTGCATTTTTGAGTGGATTCTAAGGCAAGAGCCAAATTGAAAGACCCATCGTCTTGTCATGAGCACCATGGCTTTAGGCAGGGGAGACGCGAAAGGTTCAGATGCGTATATTCCGCTCCCTGACCCCTATGGTGAAGGATTTGAATATTCAGAAGATCCAATCGAAAACACACGTCAGCAATGGGCTGTACTTGAACGCCGCCGCCTCATTGCCGGGAGAATCGCGCGAACCCCCCTTCTCATGATTTGGCGAACAATGAGCGGTTTTATTCTTGCCCTGTTCGCTTTTGTGAGCGTCCTCTATTCGCCATTAATTGAATCGGCAAACGGCCTTATTTTCATATTCATTCCATTTATTTTGGTCGCGGCCGGCCCCACTGTAATTGCTGGAGAATCAGCATGGCAGGCGATGCAAGCCCGTATTTCTCTACGAGAGCAAGGTGGCGTTTCTGACGGTAAAACGCACATATTGCGTGCTCAACCAGGGATGGATCGCATTATCGAAAGTCTAAGCGACCAACGTCGAAATAACGCGGTGCTGGGTTTGCTTTCGGCATTAACCGTGACCCTCATCATACTTGCCTCAGCAGTAACATCAAACTCATTGGCGTGGAACCTCGCCCTCCTCGTAGCAATGACACTTGGTATTGCTCAATCCTTTCACGGTGTTTTTTCCTATGACTTTATTCGCCAACTTGGTGACCCATTCCCTTCAATTGTATTCCACGCCCCAACCCATCACCCGACACAATTAGGCAGCGTCTTAGGAGATTTATTGGTCGCCCATCTTGACCCTGACCTTTTTTTGGAATGGGAGGCGTGGCAGAAAGATTTCAGAAAAGCCTTGATACCTGGCCATATTACGAAACAGGCACTCGAGCGCCTTCTCTACATTTTACATCTTCACTCGGAGCAAGAATTGAGCACCGACAAGGCCCATGATGAACTGAAATCATTCATTATCGAGGACCGGTTTGAACCTCTTCTTCTCGATCGCGACGCACGATTTAATTGGCGAACGATTCAGCGCCTTCTCGCACATTCAAAAGGATGGCAACCTGAAGCATTTCTTTTACTTGACCGATTGCAAAACGACCTCCTAGCAGGCACTCCGCCAATGCTTCGGGCAGAGTGGCGGATGGATGTTGCTTTGAATGAAAATTGCTACGAAGGTTCAGGCAACCTCTTCATCGTGCTAAATAATCAAACATTTGAATCCCGCCATGTTAGGGTCGAAGTATTGACGCCCACCGGTGAGCCTGAAGCCCGTGACCATCGCTTTGAATTGAGCGCATGCCCTCCGCCTAAAAGTTCGGTGTTGCTGTCACATCCGACGGATGACGATGCTCTGGATTGGATGCCACGTTATCTTGAACGAGCTGTTGTTCTTTGGATTGGTGTTGCTTGGCCAAGAAGTTCTAGAGGTCCCGTTGATGTCCAAGTTATTCTTAGAGATGATGATGGAGTCGTATTGGAGTCTCAAGTAATTCGAACGATGATTCAACGAGGCACAGGAAGTCAAACAAAAAACAGAATTCGAAAATTAGAGGCAGCGCGCCGCCATGGAGAGTTAGCCTTGCCAAAACTCCTCTTTGGAGACGAAGCCCCAAAATGAATTCATTTGAACCCCGCCAACCCTTGTATATTGGGAGGTCGCTTAAGCGCGTTGCTTATGGATGGGGTGCACTTGGGATAAATTACCGGATGTGGGACCTTGGAAGCATGGGATATCATCGTACTAGGCGACGGGCCCGCGGCCCTCCGTTCAGCAGTAGAAGCTGCAAAGCAAGGAGCCACCACACTTGTCCTCACAGTAAACGCACTTGGTAGCGAGACCCACCTCGCTCAAGACGGACTTGCAGCCTCACTTCAAGAATCCAATAACCGTAACCACCGTGAAGATACTATTCGTGCAGGCGCATTCCTGAACGACCAAGACATTGTCGCATCACGTTCCGCAGGCGCAAACCGGGAAACGGACCTACTAGAACGATGGGGTGTGAATTTTCGGCGCGACGCACACGGAATTCCTTTGGTTCGAAAAGCACCAGGCCATGGCATGGCCCGAAATGCGGATGCAGGGGATGCAACCGGTCGTGAAATTCAACAAATACTCGAAGAACAATGTATGCGGCATGGCGTTATTCGACGAGGCGACCACCTTCCACTTTCTTTGATACACACCAACCAATCCGTCAGTGGAATTACAGTGGTAGATCTAGTAAATGGTCGAATTATAGCACTACAAGCAAAAGCAGTCATCATTGCTGATGGGGGATTTGAAAGTGCATTTAGTCACGGTGCGGTTGGCCTTGGACTCGACCTTGCCCTTCGTGCCGGAGTTCCATTGCGCAATTTAGAATTCATTGCCCACACTCCTCTTGGAATCAAAGATACCAACATGATTTTACCACTCGGTCTTCTTCATGATGGGGCAACATTGCACGAAGCAAGTGGGGCTGATTTGGAAATTGGTGAAGGCGGTTTAGATGCAATGTGTCAAGCCGTTTCAAAAGCCACTCAACCGGTTCTCGATGCTCGTAGTTTGAATGAATCTTCGGAGTGGTGGAAAGCAGTGTTTCGGAGTGTCAAACAACGAACTGGCGTCGATATGACTCGACAAACCATCGCCGTTGAAGCCCGCCCATACGTGACGCTTGGCGGTATATCTGTTGATGAATTTGGACGCGCAATACTCTCTACTTGGTCGCGTTGGTTCACTGGATTATATGCTGCTGGCGATGCGTCGTGTTCAGGATTTCACGGCGCAGATCTTTTGCCAGGCAACCACATGCTAGATTCTCTACTTGGTGGCGCAGCCGCTGGAACTCACGCCGGCAAATGGGTCGGAAATCGTCGATTCTCGAATGTTCAAACAGCACACGATGCAGAACAATCCGCCCAAGCAGACCACGCCGCTGTTTCAGAGCATTCCGAAGAAGGAGTGGTTCGTGTCGGCCACGTAGTATCGAAAATCCGAGATGTAGTTCAAAGCGCTCTTGGCTTCGACCGTACAGCAGCGGGACTCGAATCTGCTATTGAATCATTAGAATCTGCAAGTATTCTTGCAGAATCAATCCATGTTGACCAATCTTCTTTGATTGCAAATACAAATCTCGTGGAAATAGCCAGGGCACAAGCCTCAGCTCGCCTCACTCTGGCTACTGCACAAGCAGCGCTTGCCCGCAATGAATCTCGTGGATGCCACCATCGTAACGATTTCACAGATTCAAACGAAGACCACTTGACCCACTACACCGTGGACCAAATGGGAGATGTGAAGACATTGGCTCTTCGTAAGAGTAAGACTGGAAATTGGATTTTACCCCCTCAATAATTCCAAAGCATAGGAATTTTGGTGAACTACTGAAAAGGGAAGCCATGTAGCAAGGCTATGGCCGAGCCAACTCTGTTCGACCGAATCTTGAACGGAACACTACCCTCTCACAAGGTTGCTGAAGGCGAATTGTGGTACGCGTTCTTGGATATTTTCCCACGCAGAGAAGGCCACACACTAGTCATTCCAAAGCAAAGCGTCCGACACCTTTCTGAACTTTCAGAATCGATGAGAAATGCCTTATTTATCGGTGTTGTCAAAGTGCAAGAAATTCTTTCTAAGTATTTTGAAACAGATGATTTCACAGTATGTATCCACGATGGCCCATTAGCAGGACAAGAAGTCCCCCATGTTCACGTCCATGTCCTCCCGCGTCTTCCATCGGATGGAGGAAAAACATTGCAAGCCATGTGGCCCCAAGCACAGCCCATGGGCGGCGATGTGGACCACGGCCAGTTGGGCCAACTTGCAGCGGCACTGAGGGGTGAATGACATGACCTTAGATGGCATTGAAGAATCGAGAGAAAACAACCCTGCATTTGGTGTAGCAGTCGATCACCATGGTGAAGATTTACCTCCGCTCTCAAAGTCAGCAACGAAGATGCAAATGGACAAATTATTATCTACACCAATGCCGTCGTTTGACAGTAAAACACCAGGCTCATTTTTTTGGTCGAATACGGCTTTTTGGATCGGCCGTCGCCTTCTTGCAATTCAATACCGAACTACTGAGATTACGGGTATCGACACATTACCTCTTGACCGCGGTAATCTTTGCTGTGCGTGGCATACAAATGGGCTGTTAGATGCGTTGCAAATCGTTCTTCAACATCCGAATCATTTCGTAATGGGGGGCCGTCATGATTTGGTTACCCGCCCACTTCTCGCATGGTGGACTCGAAAATTAGCAGTGCAACCCGTTGTCCGAAAAGCAGAACTTTTGAGAGGTGGTTGCAGTGAAGAAGAAGCGACACAAATCAATGGGCGTTCTTTGATGATGCTAGCAACAGGAATTTCAGCAGGTTTTGGATGCGTACTGTTCCCCGAGGGCACCAGTCACCACGAGTCTTCCATGCTGCGTTTTAGAACAGGTCCATTCCGTACTGTTTTTGCCGCCGCAGCCCTTGCGAAAGCCAACAACAAACCAATTCCAGTAGTTATTCCCACCGGGTTGCATTATAGGAGACGTGACCATTTTCGAACCGATATGTGGGTTGAATACGGCTTACCGCACACGATTCAAACCGAAGAGATTCCAAATGACCTTGTCGAAGCAGTCGCTCAAGGAAACTGGGTTGAACCCGCGGCAGAAAATGTGCATGCTCTTCGAGATGCTTTGCGCCTCAAACTCTTACCCCTCACCCCTAATACACACGATTGGGATGAATACCATGCCCTGCACATTTTAGCTCATGTCGAGGCACGGAGGGCCAAACAACCACTTCTCTCATGGAGGGAAGAAGTCGAAGCAGCACGCGCTTTCCGCACCTTATTGCAGCCACCATTGACCGATGAACAAACAGTTAACAATTCGGAATTGCCAGCCATCACCCACCCTGTAATCACGCCAGCGAAAGCCGCCTCAGGCTTATTGCAATCGAGACAACTGGATGGAAGAGACCTAAATGCTTCAGGCACCGATTTGCGTAAAGTACGCCCCTTGCGGAGCATACCAAAATTAGTGAGATTACCCTTTTTAGTCGCTTTATTACCGTTATTTTTGTTTTGTTTCACCCCCCAACTTGCAGTGGCGCGCCTCCTTGGAGATTCAACGGATGAAGGGGTTGATGCTCGGACTTCGTACCATTTCCTTGCAGCAATGTTCGGATCTCTGATGTTTTGGCCCTTTATGGCGCTTGGTGCATTGGGGATTGAACATATGTTTCATGATTCTGTGGAATCTTTCCTTGGGTTTGATTGGTATTCGATATATGGCTCCTCCTCTCTTCATGAAACCGCAGCGATGGCGACGTTCTTTTTCGGACTCTTCCCGTGTTTTTGGCTCAGTGGGAGAACTTCTGCTTTGTTATGGGACGATTGGTGTGACTTTCATCGCGCCCTACGCCGGCTGAGATTCAATAAAACGAATCGCCAAAACCTTCGCGGCGCATTGAAAAATATTCATGCTGAAATGAACCAACTGTAAAATTTCTAAAAGGGTACGATTCAAACGAGAGGAGTGTTTCCGATAGTCATGGCGAGTGAGGAAGTGATTCTCAAAATCCGTAAATGGGTCGAACAAGAACGACTTGTTGCAAAAGAGCAAAAAGACCCACGAGCAGAAATACATTTGTTAATTCGTTATCCCCAAGGCCCTCAGGGCCACATGTTTGCCGTCGTTATACCAAAAGGACGAGACCTTGTCGCAGTTTCAAGTATGACGCGAGTAGATGAAGGCCAGCAAAAAGAAATGGCAAACCACATGAAAGAAGACAATGATACGTGGTTGGAATGGATTCATGATGTCCGCCTTCAATTGATACGTACCAGTGTTGATTGGGGAATTCACATGGGACATCAAGGTGACCAAAAAATCGGTCCCCTTCAAGCATTCAATGTGAGTTTACCGCTTTGGTTCGATGGCTTGACCAAAAACGAGTTCATGCACACTCTTCGAAAGTTATGGCTCGCAAAACTTGGAATTATCCACGAGATCAAATTCACGCACGGCCCCGGCGTCGGAAAACCCGGTCCTGTCGATGATTGGGTGAAAGCCAAACAGGAAGGAAAAGACAAATCTTCTGTTTCAAATGAAGGCACAGACCAAACGATATCCCATGAAATAGAATTTGACGAAAAGATGTCTTTTGGCTCCGGTTTTGACCCGTCTGAATGGGCTTAATACATCGATTTGGACGCCCGAATACCGGATTTAAAAAATGACTTGAAAGAGTCGCGGTTAAGTAGCATGAGAGTGTGCTTTTTTTCAGTCTCACCTTGGATGTGTATTTATGAATCAAAAAATAAAGTCAGTTAGCCTTGCATCGATTATGTTGCTCTCCGTCCTCTCGACGTTGTTCTTAGCAACCCTTACCGCCACCGCAAATACCGTTGTTATCACCGAGGCGATTCGAATCGTCGATGGTGGAACTGCGGCAGATACGCAAACAGCAGTCGGTTCTGACAGCGAAGGAAACGTCCACATTGTTTGGGCGCGAAACAATCTCCATCTTTACTACTCCATGCTTTCCCCACGCGGTGAAACATTGATTGACACCACTCAAATCACCAACCCAGGACTCCACAAGATTTGGCACCCCGATATGGTCGTTGACGATAACGACAAAGTCCACATTGTGTGGGCTGACAAGTCTGGCCAACACAAGATTCTCTACACAGTCCTCAATCCATGGGCGGCGGCAATGGATGGTTCTGCTTCTGACGACGGGACCCTTTCTGCAATCGATGACCATGTCGTGTCTAGCCGTGCCCAAAACAGAGATTGGCCAGCAATAGATATCGATAGCCAAGGCGGCGTCCACATAGCTTGGGAAGACTCCTATGACGAATTAGGCCGTTTCTTCAACCAACCTCAAATCTACTATACCATGCTTAGTCCAGATATCGGTTTAGGCTCAGTCATCACAAATTTTGATGACACGCTACTAACTCCAATCATCGGCCACAAAGGTCACCCGGACATCGTCGTTGATGCGAATGATTACGTTCAAATCGCTTGGGATGATACCCGTGGTGGTAAGGTCGAACTGAACTTCATCGTCGATACATCGGGTTCGATGTATTCCGAGTGGGCAGACATCTGCACAGTTGTTTACGGTGGAAACTTTGCTTCTGGTGGCTATTTCCAGGGTATTAAGCCAATGCTTGAAACTGCAAACATGACTGTTTACGAAACAATTTACGGACTTGGAAACACACTCCCTGGAGCAGCAAGCTCAGGAAACTGTGCTGGATATAACCAAAACGCAGGCCCTCGAACAACCGCTCTCGGGCAATTCCCCGGTGATGATTCTGGTGGAATCCGTAAGTTACCCGGCACTGTCTACAACGGCAACACCTACTCCGGATACTCTGGTGAAGATTGGGGCCCAGGTAGTAACTGGGCTTGTTTGTCTTGGAAAGATGCAACCGGTAACGTTCCAGGCAATCCTCCAACTCAAGATGACCACAAGTGGAACCCAAACGCAACTAAGATTGTGATTCCTGTTTCCGATGAAGGTCCAAAAGACGGAGACCCATCTCAACAAGCAGATGATTTGACTTCCATTGAAGAAGCCCACGACAACTGCATTAATGCTGGTGTCATTCCAGTCGGCCTCTACGGTCAAGGATACGGTGGTGCTGGAAACATCCAATCTCACTTCATGGATTTGGTTCAATGCCCGAATAGCGTTGTTTCAACCGCGACTCGAAACTGCCCAGGAAACACACTCCGTAATTCCGATGCAGGTGGCCAAGCATACGAATTCCCATCAGGTTCTGGTGGCACCAACGCAATGGCTCTTCTTGTCGAAGCAATGGTCTATATTTCAACCAACAACTCTCGAGAAATCTACATGTCGGTTCTTGATCCCTATGGTAAGATGAACAACGATCCTTCATGGGTGCCTGGTGAAACTGGCCACTCGATTATTGGCGGTTCATACGCCGAGGACACCGGCGCTGGCGCAGACGGGCATCTCGTCGTAGTCAACGATACACGTGTCACCATCGATGACGCCTACTCATTCCATCCATCAATTGGTGTTGACATGCAAGGCAATACGCATATTGCTTGGATGGACGGCCGAAACTATGGTTTCGAAAAGGGAGTAAATTACGAAGTCTTCTACACTAAACTACGCTTGCAAGGAGCAGGTGCTTGGGATGGAGCAAACGAAGGTCTTTCCACTTATGCAATTAAGAAAATCCAAGATACACCAATTTCCAATGTTGAAGGCAACTCCGGACTTCCGGGTAACCGCCCATTCGGCGGCAACTCTGTGTTCCCCGCCCTCCTCACCGATGACCAAAACAACATCCACATAGCTTGGATCGATTCAGGAAACGCAACTGCAGATGAAGAAATCCTCTACACTCGTTTGAATTCAACCGACCTCACTGGACCCGGCATTACCGCATTGGATCCGTGGGATGCTGTCCCCGTGACTTCTTGGGCGAGTAACAAACTCGGCCCTAATTCGGGTACCCAGCCGAGCGTAGGCATGCCTCCAGCATTTTCCAATGATTTGGGCAGTGGTGCGCATATTGCTTGGTCCGATACCAACAAGTGTAGCGAAGAAGCCAATAATAACCGCTTCACTATTTGTTATTCACACGTTCTCACCGGCCAAGTAGATGTTGATTTCCAAGATGGAGAAACATTCTACCATGTGATTGAGCCAGGTGAACAAACGATTTACAACATGTCGATGAACAATTCGACCCCGGGTCCAAAGGACCTCGTTTCAGACACATTTGGCCTCAATATTTCCGGTGTCCCTCAAAATTGGACAGCGACTTTGTTCTTTGCTGACAACCATACGACCATTATGCCAGATACGCCAATCTTCCTCGAAGGTGGCGAAGATATTCGCTTCTACATGCGCATTCGTGCACCATCGGTCTATCAAGCCGATGCAGACCAACTTGCAGATATTTCTGTGACGGCGAAATCGTATAAAGATCCGGCCATCCAATCAGATATAATCACCCGTACTCTCATGGATGTGGTGCATGGAATAAATCTCGACACATCTCACAGTATGGCTGACGTCGAACAAGGACAAACTGCGATTTTCTCGATTACTATTACCAATACAGGTAACGTCAATGACCGCTTTATATTCTGGGACCCTTATACCTTGGAAGGCCAACAAGAATGGCTTTTACCGTTTAATTGGGCAGTCAATTTCCCTACGAGTGTTGAATTGGACCCGGGACAATCGGTAACAAAGAATCTCGAAGTTCTCGTCCCTACATCTGAGGACCCAGGGGCCTTTGTGATTTATCTCAAGGGTTGGTCTGAAGGCGAACCGATCAAATCGATTGAGAAAGGAACCTACGATGTTCTTGAACTCGGCGTATTCGTCTCAATTCGTTCAACTGGCAACATTGTTATGGAAATCTTTGACACCAGTGAATATGTTGACCCAGGTGATTGTGCGACTTATCCAATAGATGTCACCAAAAATTTCGATTCTGGAAGTTTGGTTTTCGTCACCCCAGGTGCTCCTGAGGCGAAACCCGATACCATTTCGATGGATGCATGGCGAGAAGATCATTGGACTTTGACCCTCGACTTCGCCAATGCCCCGGGTGGCAACTCAGTTGATATGAGTGAGCCAAGAGCTTGGACGCTTCCGCCAGGTGCAGAATACATCACCTACGAAGTTAGTGTAGAAGTTTGTGCCCCAACGGGTGCATCCGCCGGGCTCGGTCCAGCCGTTGTTCTCAAAGCATACCTTGACGGTTATCCGCGAATTTCGGCCTCGAAGATTCTCTCAACCAATGTCAATCACGTATATTCTTTGTTTGCAGATGCAGATATTGATGATGAAGATATGATGACACTGAATGGGCAAGAAGTACTTCCAGTGAATCCAGGTCAGCAAGTTAGCCTAACTACTACGGTTACAAACTTTGGTAATGGCCCGGATCGATTCGATTACCGCCTTGCTCGAGTGACTGACCCAGCAGGCGTTGATGTCATTTGGGACATCGAAGTTCCTCGTGAAACACTCAAGGAATTAACCCGAGACACCAACCAAATATTTGAAATCACTATGAATGTCCCGGACCAAGTCGAAGCAGGAGTTTACATGGTTGTCTTCCAGACTTTCTCTGAAGAATCATATCCTGATGCCAGTGGCCGACTTACACGACTGCGATATACACAGTCTATTCCAGTATATGTGCAAGAATTCTATGACATGCAAATCAGTATGGATGCAACAGTCGATAATGCAATCAAGACTTCAGCACCGGGACGTATCGTTAGATTCGAGTTGAATATTTCCAATAATGGAAATGTTCCGGATTGGCCAACTCTCAACAACCACACTACTAACCGTGACGGTGAAGTATTGATTTGGAATGAGTTGCCTGGAATGGGCGCACTTGATGGCTGGGCAGTCGAATGGCGCTTGGTTAAACAAATTGGAACTGATTTGACGACCGAAGAAGAGTGTGAAACAGTAGCATCCATCGAGGTTATCACGGGAGAAGAAGATGCAGCAATCGATCCTGCAACCGTCTTCGCTGATTTGAGTGACCGCTGCGTCTATCTTGAGTCCGACGACCGGTATTTCATGCCGATGATGGATCCTTACACCACTTATCCAGTTGTTGCCATTGTCAAAATCGCACCATCTGCAAAACTCGATACTCGTAATATCGGTCTAAAGGTAGTTTCGAAAATGGGTAATATGCTCGAAGGCGGCGACCATGATGATTCTCCATCATGGGCCGGTGAGGAACTTGATACCAACGAATTCGTAGTCACGCTCCGCCTACGTGCTCCAAACTTGGTGATTTCTGAAGTAACCGTATCTGATTTCACAGGAGATGTCGATACTACCATCCCAATACGTGTTGTTCTACAAAACAACGGAAACACACATGCGACCGATATTGAAATTATTCTGTGCGAATATCCAGATTCTGATCTAGAGACCCTCAATGAAATCAAGAAGAATGGATGCGATGATGAAAACATCGTCATGCGCCAAGTGATTGGTGCTCTTCTTGCACCAGATGATTCCGAAGATTACAAGGAAATTGAATTGGTTCTCCTCTACCCTGTTTCCGCAGGTAGCCACGGCGTTTATGTCATTGTCGATCCTTCAAATGTAATTGTTGAAACGCAAGAAAGTGATAACATCAAGCGTGTCGAGAATGAGTTGAAATCCAGCGGTGGTATTTTGGATGTTGCAGGTGAAGTGGTCAGTAAAACCGCCCTTCCATTTGCAGTTATTCTGTTGACACTAGCATTATTCGGCGTAGTATTCCTCGTTGGACGTGGACGACGACAAGATGTCTTGGACCGAAAGGCTGAGCAATCTTCTCTAGTCTCGGTCCTAGCCGGTAGCGACTCCTGATTTGGTAGAACCTCACTCCTTCTTTTGAGGAAGTGAGCCAAGCCAGAATCGGAGGTTTGAGTTGTTTGGAACTGCAATAATATGCCCGGCACGATCTGATAATTGACGTTCAAGTCGGTTACGGACTTCATCGAGCAAGGTTGCCATTTCGGTTTGTCCGAGTTGCAATTCCCTGCGTAAATCAGTGAGGTCTAACTTCCGTTCGGGCGCCTCAATAAGGCTGTGGACCATCGTCCGTTGTTGATAATGCTCAAAATCAGAATCAACTCCCGCAGATATACGGTTTCGAATGTGCTGATGCAAGGCGATGACAGCGTCCCTCTGCGCATCGATTCCTTCGAGAATTCCGTTGAGGTGCTGAATATGGGCCATCCCCTCTCCAACAGAGATCTTCTTTCGGCCACTGACGGATTTGACAACATGTTCAGTCGTGTTCGGTAAGCGATTGGAAAGCCGCATTGGCCCTCCAGCTGGAAGGCTGCGTTGCTCACAAAGGAACAAATCAGGGCCAAGGTCGATACGCAACGAAATTGACTGCTGAACACTGTAAATAGTCCGTGGAGGTCCGCCTTTCGCACTCGCAACTTTCATTTTAGTTACAAAATTACCACGCTCCAATTCGCGTAGATGCTTGACAATTGCTTGCTGACTCACATCGAGTAAATCGGCAAGTTGCATAGCATAGTGTGGTTCGCGAACCAACCGTTCTAGAATCTGTCGGCGTAGCTTGTTTTGAAGCAAAGTTAGGGCGGTATCAATATCTTCCACACTGGTCAACTCGGAGTTACCTAGACACAGGCACCCTTTGAAGGCGTCGCTCAACGTAATCCACTTCAACGCACCTGTGGACAGCAACGCAGTTTCCATTGCATGCCTTTGAACATTAATGAGTAATGAAGGGGGAGTATGTAATCAGCAGAAAAGAGATACGACCAGTATCTCATCTGAAAAGTGTTTCTACCCCGACAAAAAATTCACAAATCATCCCAAGCCGACCAGTCATCCGAACCGGGTTCTTTCTCCTTGAGTTCAATTGGTTTTCGACGAGTTGGTTGGCTAGAGGATTTTTCAATTTGGTTGCCTCCCCCAGCATCCCAATCAGAAATTTCTTCAACATTTGCCACCGTTCTTACGACCGGTTTTTTGCCAGGAGTGGGAGAATCAGCAAAGGGGTCTTCAACTTGAGTAACAATTTCAGGGGCATCGCCTCGCATGAAGGCATAGACTTGCTCAGTTGTCATTAGCGTACCTTGCATGACATCCCGCGACCCATCGACAAACCCATCATCGGGTTCCGAGGCCTCTCCAAGATTTTCATTGCTGCCATCATTGTGAAGGGGACTGTTCATATCTTTCATTGCAGCCATCATTTCTTCTTGAGTATCAAAGGATTGGAGTAATTCACCATCGCGGCCAACAACTCTCAATGAGCCATGGATCTTATTACTGCGTGTTGAATAAGCGATAATTCCAGCAATTGGAAGTAAAATGAATCCTAGACAACAGATGCCGAATCCAAAAACTAATCCACTGGATTCGAGAAGTTTTAATTCCCAGTTATCAATATGTACCAGCCAGATAGTTTGTTCTTCACACATTTCACCAGTACATGAACTCGAAGCCAACATTTCACCACTTTCATCCACAATCCATTGGCTGTGAATTTCAAACCCCGCTCCATCCGAGGCCATTGGAATCCAATCAGAAAAACAGGATTTAGGAGTCAGCTTCTCGGTTGCCGCGGCAGAGCCAACGATTGGTGTCAATTCGACATCTACATCCGGCTCATTGTCCGATACAATCGCCATATAGCAACCGTTCTTTTGAACATCAAAGGTAACTGAATTACCATCATCAATTTGAGCAATGGACATTTCTCTCGGGTCGTAGACCGAATCGATTGCCTCTTTTTGTGCAGAAACAATAATTGCTCCAATCACGAGAAGAAGAGCACCTGCAATTGCCAAACGCATAGCCCAAGGGGACTTTCGTGATGCCCCCTCTGCCATGGTCTGTCCTCAGCCTTCTTCCTCAATGAATCCTTGCGCGTGTCAAGCCAATCCTAATTCGGCCAATTTCTCAGGCAAGTATGTTTCAGTAACGAAATCCAAACCGTATTTGGCCAACGATTGTTGTTCAGCCTTCTTTCCAAGTTCCAACATCATGTTGATTTGTTCTTGCCACCAACTATCGGCAAATCGGGGGTCGGTAAGTTCAGCATTAAGTGCTTCAATATCCTTCTTTGACAAATCATCGTTCGGTAAATCATAAGCGACAATATCGTCCGCAGTAATGCCCAGATAGGTCGCCGATGGTGTTGCAAGATATTCTGAAATATGTGCAGTTTTAATAGCACCATAAGCAATTGAAGCAAAGATACGGAAGGACCACGGATCGCCGTCAAGGAAGACAACAACTGGCAAATCCCATTCTTCACTCATCCGCTTCATGATGCGGCGAGTTGAACGAGCAGGCTGTCCTTTGAGATGCAATAAACCACAACGGTACTGCTCATCAAACCCATTCTCAATCAAACGGTCAAACATACCACCTGTTTCAATCGCCATGATGAAATCAATATCGTGTTCAAGCAATTCAATTTTTTCTAATTCGACGTTATACGGTACGCCATATCCAGAATCCCCAACGTCATCTCGGGCATTGATCCGCATCCATTCTCCACGCCGGTTGCGTTCTCGTAGAGTCAAATTTCCAATCATCCGTGCGCCGTCTTCTTCAGGACGTAATTTGAAATCTTCACGCAAACATTTGGTTACGATTTCTAAATCTTCAGCCAAGTTGTTGGAATCGTTTTGGCTACCAAACTTCCCCATACCCCATCCTTCAGAAATATAGTACATCTCTCTCAAAGTTGAAGATTTTCCGGCATCAAGCATTTCTTCGATGAATTCAACAACGTGCAATGTTCGAAGCAATTGCTTGGCTGAACCAAGGCTGGTTGCATCTCGAACTGATTGTTTCTTACCGTATTTGTATACCCCGAGTTTTTTATCGAAGCCAATATTGGTTTTGGTTCGCACAGGGAGAGTCATTGTAGGTGGTTCGCCTTTGATGATACGATCATACATTTCTGCAACGACTTTGTGCATAGCGGTTTTTGTCTCTTCCGCGGTGCGTGTTCTAGACATTAGACATCACCTCCGAACAATGTGCGTTGGCCTTCAGGCGGAGCGACAGAAGGCTCAATATTTTCTTCAACAGGCGCCGGGGGGGCGTCCTCCTTTTCAGTTTCAGGCGGAGCATCAGCAGCCTCAATATTTTCTTCAATCAACTCCGTTGGCTCGTCTTCAATTTCAACCTCAGGAGAATCGATGCCGCTTTCATCCAAGAGTTGTTCTTGACGGCGAATTTCTTGAAGGAATTGTTCATCCATTTTTGTAGCCCCGATAACATCTTGAGAGCCCCGGAATAATACTTCAGTCTCCGTCCAATCACCACGTTCTAATCCGCTAAGGCTGTAGGAAATAATGGTCTTCTCACCAGGTTGTAATGACTCGAGTTTCCAAGCCCATACACCAAGTGCTTCCTTCCGGCCCCCAGTTTCATTTTTCTCCAATACAGCGCCCGCTTTTTCAGGCCAAGTTGCGAGTATTGTGTAGGCGCGTACACGTGTTGTATAATTGAACAACACAATCTCAACATCGGTTTGTTTAGTTTGCTTATTCCATTCTGTCGATGCTTCTGAAATAACGGCAGACATAATCTTGGTAATTGAGCCAGATAGTTCCGGTACCGGCCGGTCAAGGATTTGAGCAGATTTTTTTGCAATGGCCGGTAATATGTCATTGATGAGTTCAAACTTTTCCTTGGTCTTCGCCATCTTCTTTTTCTTTTCCAAATGTTTTCGTAAGCCGCGACCCATTTCGAGCATTGCTTTTCTTCCCTCTTCCATGACTTCACCATTATCAGCGAGAGCCTCTTTTGCTTCGGAAGTAAATTGAACATTTGTACTAGCGAGATGAACTAATATTGCCGCCGGTCCTTTTGGTACACCTCTGCCGCCCGCTTGGTCCAATCCATATTGACGCCAATCAACACTCTCGATTGCTTTGGTGAGCAGGCAACCACCTTGTTGATACATCAGAGGGACACGGTTAGCGAATCGAAGAATTTCGACTGGCTTGTCTGCCGCCATGCCGCCTCCAAAGATGAGTCCAACTTCAATCTGAAACGGGTTTCCTTGCGTTACGCTCGGTACACGTGTGAGCGTCGATACGAAACGGGAGTCAATGGTTTTTGAAAGACCTTTTTTGATGAGCAGTTCCTCAATCGGCGACAAACAATTCGTTGGAGGTTTGAGTAATTTAACAGGTGAGCCGTTGAATAAACGTTCACCTTGGAAGGCTTCCAAAAGAGAACGGATATCGTCACCTTTGACGGCCTTCATTTTCCTTGTTCCTTCAAGTTCTGCAGCTTGACATAATTCTTTGCGAGCACGATTGGTCACGCCTGAGAAATTATTGAGTAAAAAATGGTTCAAATTCAAGTCTTTTGATTCAGCAACCATTCGTTGTAATTGACCCAATTCGATGCCGTGAGGATGGGGCTTGATGCTTTCGACTTTGGTTGGTAACCGTTCGGTTACCCGGGTCCAATGATGCTTTTCTCCATCGGGATCAGTAAAGATAATCTCGGCATGTGGGTTGACAATACTGGTCATACGAAGATATTGCCAAACACTTTGGCGGCCTTTCTGGTATTTCGCTTTCATTTCAGCAGTCACTTCAGTACCATGCTCTTTTCCAGTACCATCCTCATTATACCAAATTTCACGCCCAGCGTTGGACTTAGTTGCCTTATTTCTCCGGGTATCAAGTCCGATATCGACAAAAGCAGCAGTCGGTTCAGTAGCAATTTTTGAGCGGATATGGGTAGTTCGTCCAGTGGTCAATTGACAATACATCACCACCCCAGTAATTCCAATCCCTTGCTGTCCACGAGATTGTCGAATTGCGTGGAAACGCGAACCGAAGAGGAGCTGACCGAAGACCTTCTCAATGCTCTTTTGAGGAATTCCTGGCCCGTTATCTTCAACAACCATCCGGATAATGTCTTTCTGTGCGTCGACTTTTGTAATTTGAATTCGAATAGTTGGTAGAATGCGGGCCTCTTCACATGCGTCCAGCGCATTGTCGACAGCCTCTTTTACAGCAGTGATGAGTGAACGTGGTAAGGAATCAAAGCCAAGAAAATGCTTATTCTTTTCAAAAAACTCAGAAATTGCAACTTGTTTTTGATTTGCTGCGAGTTTTTGTGCGATGCCAGACATGGTATTCCTCCAACACAGGTCCTCCTCTGTCCCAATGACATCGGGCCTTTGTGGTAAGCAACCATGTCGACCGACGGTTTTTAATGTCTAAGACTGAACATCATCAACGACCTTCTTTTTTTAGGACTTTGAGTCCTTCCAAATCAATTAAACAATTCTTCGTGCCATGAGGTGATGGTACCGATGAATGCGGATGCAGCAACGGTTAGTGGGCTGGCGAGGTAGAGTTTACCAGGGCCTGAACGCCCTTGGAAATTCCGATTAATTGCCGAAACAGTCACCTGTTCCGGCGTAATAGAAACGCCGGGACCCGCACCAATACAAGCACCACACCCAGGGTCAATGAGTTTGACCCCGACTCGTCCAAACAGTTCATGCCACCCTTCATTAATAGCCAAATCTTTAACGAGACCGGAACCATATTGAATGTAGAAATCAACACCTTCTTTGACAATTAAACCAGCATCTTCAGCAGCCTGGCATACTTGAGCGTAGTAAGCCACATCATCGGCTTTTCCGGCAGTGCATGAGCCACCGTAGGCAATGTCGATTGACACGCTACCAATTTCAGCAATGTTTGCACCGTTGGTTGGGTCACTTGGAATTCCTTTGTCAGGATTACCTGGGTGGGCAACCATGGGTTGTATCTCGGACATGTTGATGGTGTGGACTCCCCCATGGTATTGAGCGTTTTCATCAGGATGAACCGAACGACTCTTTTGAGTTTCAAAATCCAAATGAGGCTGGGATTTAATCATCCATTCAAACAATAAATCATCTGCTTCACAAATCCCTGTTCGGCCCGAACATTCTGTGGCCATATTGCAGAGCGTAGCTCGCTCATCAATAGAGAGGCTAGCCAATCCTTCTCCGCCGAATTCCATACTTCGGTTCAAGGTTAATTCTTCCCGTGCATGGTCAGCCAAGATGTAGAGGATCACGTCTTTAGCAGTACAACCGGACACGAGTGTCCCGACCAATTCAAAACGAATCGATTCAGGGACTTTGATAAAGGTAAATCCAGCGCTTATGAGGTTGGCGTATTCTGTCGCTCCAACACCCCAGGTGAGTGCGTTTGAAGCGCCACCCATGCAAGTATGCGAATCTGTGGCTTGAATAAAATCACCCACTTCAATAAATTCTTCTCGGGCGACTTGATGACAAATCCCTGGTGAAACGCCATCTATAGCGGAGTAATCTCGAACCAATGTATGTTTTTGGAACTCAACTTGTAAGTCTCGTAAAGTTTGGATTTTATCCATATGTTGTACAAATTTAGGATTATGGTGGGCATAAAGCAGATGGTCCTCAAAAACTGCGAATTTACTTGGATTGGGTAGCGTGTAGTCTTCACCGTATTCTTTTTGAAGAAAGGTATGAACCTGAGCAGAGGTGAATTCATGCGAGTATCCGCCTTGAACCTGAACGATAACCGGGTCATTCGGTTTGACGCATTGCCCTTCTTCCTGCCCGACGAGGTTACGGGAGATAATTTTCTCAGCCATGGTCATAGGGCGCAGAGGGGTATCCAGTGACGGTAGTTCGACCTCTCCATTTTTGAGTGATTTAGCAAAAGGAAACAAACCCCCTTTCTCGAGAATAATTCTTGTGACTTTATCATAGCGCGAAGTGAATTCTTCAAGGGCGATATTCTCGCCTTCTTGCAGCCGTTCGAGCATTGAATGGTCGCCCATAATTTGGCCAAGATTGATGTTGTTCTGTTCATGTATGGGGGCAAAAGATGCGGCTATGACAATATTGATTCCAGCCCAGCGTTCGCATTGAGGCGCAGTTTCTCTTGAAGAACCAGTTCCTTTTCGCTGTCCGGAAACAATCACCTCGAAGTTACCATTTTTGAGTGCGTTTTCATTAAACACCCTCAATCCATTATGCATCAATCCAGCATACGCATTCTTTGCAATTTCGACAGGGTCATGGTCAAAACAAACCCATGCAGGGGTCATGACATCCGTGTTGATATCATCTAGTAAATCATCAATGGATAAATTTTTCATTTCCAAATTGAGCCCATCATACAATTGTTGCTTGATGAGTCCGAGATCTTTGGTAAGAAAGAGAACCCTTTTTTCAGGGTCAAGGGCTATTTTTTCCGGCGGCCAGTTTCCCCTCATCTCTCCCCCTCAAACCCTTTCAAGCGCCCAGCGTTCATAACCGGTTCGGGAAACTCCCTTGAGGAAAACCCCCGCAGTTTGCATAAAAACACAGTTTTTCCAATCCACAAGTTTAAGCCTATAACTAGTTATGTTTAAATAGGATTGGATTTCGGTGTATAATAAGGTTCCCTAGTAAGTTGAGCAATAAAGCTCGGCGAGGGCGAAAGATGAGGAATATATATGGATGAACAACAAGTAGAAGATATCGTAAAATGCAGTGATTGCGCAGGCCGAAATTTAACTCGTGACGAAACTCGTGGCGAAGTCGTTTGTGACGACTGCGGATTGGTTTTAGAAGACAACGTAATCGACCAAGGTGCTGAATGGCGTGTATTCTCTCCTGAACAAGGCGACCAACGTGCCCGTACTGGTGCTCCAATGACCGTCATGCTCCACGACAAAGGTCTCTCGACAGACATCGACTGGCAAAACAAAGACTACTCTGGAAAAACTATTAACTCACGTTATAGATCGCAATTCTACCGAATGCGTAAGTGGCAAAAGAGAAGCAGAGTATCGAATGCTACAGAGCGAAACTTAGCTATGGCTTTGGCCGAGTTGGACCGTATGGCAAGTCGCCTTGAACTTCCAAAATCTGTTCGTGAAGCAGCAGCAGTCAATTACAAGAAAGCAGTTGACAAGCGATTGATTCGTGGCCGCTCGATTGAAGGTGTTGCAGCAGCATCCCTTTACGCAGCCTGCCGTCAATGTGGAGTTCCTCGAACTCTCGATGAAATCGGTCAAGCATCACGTACTGGCCGAAAAGAAATCGGCCGCACCTACCGTTTCATGGTCCGAGAACTCAAAATGAAGATCATGCCAACCGGTCCAGAAGATTATATTTCCCGATTCTGCTCCGGACTTGGATTAGATGCTGAAGTAGAAGCAAAGGCTTACGAACTCATCAAAGCAGCTCAAGAGAAGGAATTGACAAGTGGCCGTGGGCCAACTGGAATTGCAGCCTCCATCATTTACATTGCTTCGGTCCTGTGTGGAAAGCGCAGAACCCAACGTGAAGTTGCAGAAGTTGCCGGTGTGACAGAAGTTACCATTCGTAACCGTTACAAGGAACTTATTCAAAATCTCAATATTGAACTTGATATTTGAAGCGAGAGCCTGTTGAAGCCTTGAGGTCTCACCATGGGAAAAGAACGAACAAAGTTGTCAGACAATGTCTTCGAGGCAGTATCTGCTGGAATGGTTGAAGCCTTGAAACGCGGCACGATCGCATGGCCTCTCCCTCAACCACCGATGATAGACCCTGATTTCCCTCCGATCCAACCTCTTTCACCCAATTCAGTTATTGAACAAGGGATTGGGATTCTGCAAATGGACCGGGCTATGTTTGAATCAAATCTCAACACGGTTGTCGATTTGATTGTACCTCATCGAATGAATCTCAGCGATGACCCATTCGAAGTACATCAAAAATGGCTTCACCGGCGCATTGACAAAGTTGCAGAAAGCCTACTCTTTACTGTAACAACCGATTGGTTGGCTCAAGCGTTTGACCATTCAGCACCCAACACTGACCGTTGGTGGCTCGCCATTTCACTCCTCAACGGTTTATCTATCGCTCCTCATGGCCAACCGGTACACCAAGGATATCATCTGGTCGAATCTATTGCTTTGGCTGAACGCCCTGGGACTTGGCACACACAACCAGATGTTGGACCACATCAGGTTGAATGGAATCCTCATGCAGTCATCCCTCGCAATTCAGGGGTTGTGGCACATGATGCCGGTGTTACAGCCGCCCGATGGTTGATTGAAAAATTAGAAAACGACACCCTCGACCGTCGTCTTTTACTGATGGAATGGGTACGCCTACTCCTCCAACGTCCAAATCTAATCGAGCCGCTTGGACTTGATTCTATCCTTCTTCGACGCGCTTCAGACCCAGAGGCTGAAGTCGCAGCACGTGTTACTCTTTGCCTCGCTAAGGCAATTGAATTTAATCGGGATTCAGGACTTGAGCTTGCGAAACGCCTTCATCAGCGCGAAGAACTTCTTGTCAAACGAGGAATGGCAGACGTCCTCACTCGTATGTTCCGCCGCCTTGAGTGGGATGCAGTACCGTTTCTGAACGATATGCTTGCCGACCAAGACGAAGGAGTCCTAGCCGCTGCAAGTGCAACTGTAGGTGATTTGAGATTCCTTGATTCGGAATTGTGGGCCGACACCATCGCAAAATTAGCACAGCACCCACTCCCGATTGTCCGCCGAAATCTTGTTCCATTTTTGCGCGATTATATCGAGCAATACCCCGAAGACTCGCGCCACCTCCTACCCATTCTTTGGCAAGACGGTGACGAAGTTGTTCGTACACGAATGCGTGAATTACTGATGCGGATGGAAGAAGTTTCACCGAACCATTTCGCAGCCCGCCTTCAGGATTTCAAACAACAAGGTTGTCCACTTGAGCCACTTTGGGAATCACTCACGCACCGGCGACCCGAACGAAGCCGTCTATGGAAAGCTTGGTTTGCTGGTGAAGGAGAACAACCCATACTACCGGAATCACCACCTGTTCTTCACAGTGACATGGATGATTCAGGAGAATTACCATCCGTCGAAGATGCGTATGAAATACTCGATCAAGAACTCGGCTTTATCGATGATTGAAATCATTCTTCTTCTGAGGAAGAAGCCAATGGGCCTACTGTGATGAGTCCGACATAGAGTGCATTAAGAATAACTAAACTTCCAATGAGGGTTAGAATCATTCCAGTTGGTTCGGGCATCCAATCCTTTACATTAGCCCATGCCGTTACTTTGACAAACAACAAACATCCAAGTCCAATCAACAATACATTTCTCCATGTTTCTTCTGGAGTAGTCCACAAATTGATTGTTGGCGCTAGACCTTTACGGTCAAATGCCCATCGAAACCAAGCCAGATAAAGATACGACAATCCGACTAACCCAAGCATACCCCTTGAGAAAGAACGAGAGTTCCAAGGGCCTTCTGGAGTAAAATCAACGAAAGATTGGGCGACAAAAATAATGCCCACAATGGCGAACCATCGCCACTCAAGAGTTCTGCCCATAACTCAAGGCAGAAGGGCGACGCTTGAAAGCCTACGCCATCCAGCATGTCTCATGGCGGTAGTTCGAGATGCCTTACTGGTTGCAGGAGGTCTTGGGACTCGAATGCTTCCAACCAGTGCATCGGTGCCAAAAGAGGCGCTCCCCCTTGTCGATATACCCGCACTCATCCATCTTGCCCGTGAGGCAGTCGCTGCAGGAGCGCAACGTCTCCACATTATCTCCTCGCCAAGAAAAGACATGAAGGGGTTACTTGGAGACCATGCTTGGCTTCAAGAAAAGCGCCCAAACCTTGACCCGCAACTCCTTTCACCGTTTGCTGATGTAGAGGTCTTTGTCCACATTCAGGAGGAACCACTTGGCTTAGGAAATGCTATCGAATGTGCTTTAGATGAGGTCAATGGGCCATTTTTAGTCTTACTTGGAGACAACATTTTGCTTGATCAACACACTTCACCAAATGCCTTTTCACCCTCAAAAGCAAGTAAGAAATTAGTTGAAAGTTTTGAAAAGAACGGCCTTCCATGCGTTGGTTTACTGGCGGTCCTGCCCGACGAAGTCTCCAATTATGGCGTGGTTCGCCAGGAAGGGGCAAGAATTCTTGAAATTTGTGAGAAGCCGTTACCAGAAAATGCTCCATCAAACCTTGTATTATGTGGGCGTTATTTGTTTACACCTGATACGAAAGACCTGTTGCAACACTACGATGTCAATACATATGGGGAACTTCAATCGATTGCAATTCAGCAACATTGGATGAAAAATGACGGCCTAATCGGCGTTGAACTTACAAATTTTCAATGGTACGATTCTGGTAAACCCTTACCTTGGCTCCAAGCGCAGGTTGACCATGCATTACGTCGGAAAGATCTCTCGCCTTCATTTAGAGTCTGGCTCCAAGAACGCCTTGCCGAAGATTAACGCTGGCCAGGCTTCCAAAACGACAGTGGCACAGGCGGTTCTCCTTGCGCTTTACGAAGCGCCAAATGATCTGCTCTCTCGTTCCAACGATGGCCGCGATGGGCTTTGACATGCCCCCATGTAAGGTTTCGAAGTTCAGAAACCGTATCCCAAAGAGATTGAACGTGGGCAACCAGTTCTCTGTTGGCTTTTGCTTTCCATGCACCGGATGCAAGATTTCCAGCATATTGGGAATCTGCGCGAATAATTGCAGAATCATTTCCACCTTCGACCAAGAGCCAACGTAGTGCAGCAGCAAACGCGGATAATTCAGCAGTGTTATTTGAGCCAACTTCAGCGCCAATAAATTGTTCCGCACCATTATCAGTCACGACGACATCAGCAAATTCTTCATGAAGCTCACCACTCCTCTTTCCTAAACCAGTGTCGCCCGTAACAACAACAACTGACCACGCGGCAGGTGTATTTTCATCAACGTTCTGGTTTCCAAGGCAGGAGCCATCTACATAGAGGCTCCATTTGTGATCAGACACACTCTTCACTCGCCAATCTCAGCTTTGTAACCTGCAGCATCCATTAATGTTGAAACTGCATTCGGGTCTTTCAAGGCCATTCGAACAATCCAACCTTCTCCATAAGGATCGGAATTCATAAGCTCAGGTGTATCTTCCAATGCACCATTGATAGCGGTGATTTCACCAGCGAACGGAGCAAAAATAGGTGAGGCGGATTTCACGGACTCGACAATAGCAAATTCTTCCATGTCGGTAAGAACTTCTCCTTCATCAGGGAGTTCTATGTAGACGATATCGGTAAGAGAATGCTGTGCATAGTCGGTAATTCCGATGATAATTTCATTTCCTTCTACGCGCAACCATTCATGCTCTTTTGTGTAGTAATGTCCTTCTGGAATGTCACTCATATCGTCCGTCTCCGATTTGCCGAATCGTCGGTATTTGATGAAGCCACCGATTGAGACATTCATTGCTTCATCGCTTCAAGGCACTTTCAAATGATTGACTTCATCCAGAGTTCGAACAAAACGCAGTTTTCACCATCGAACGCGTCGCGGTTCTTATTAGCAGACGAAGTTCGCTTCAGAACGAAGTCGAACGACTTCAAGGGATGGGACCCTCATGAGTAGAGCATTTAGAGAAGGCATTGCCAAAAGTAAAAGAATTCATGCACCGATTCGTCGAAGGAATTGGAGCCCTGTTAGAGACCTCCAAGGTTTGAAATCCCGTACGCAAGCGATTGGCTCTCAAATGGGCCCATTAGTTGAAATTCCTGCAATGGTTCGAATTGAAAATGAACATTGGGTTTTCGAACGTATTGAAGAAGGCGTTCTTTCCACCCTCACACACAAACTCATTCTGCATGATGATGAAGGCGAGAAAGTGATTGGCGGTACGACTGATATGCGAACCGCAATGAAAGTTGCACAATGCATGGCACAAAAAGAAAACCGAATCATTATGATTCAACCGATTTGAAACAAAGTTTCAGAACAGGTTGAGAAGCCACGAGATGACGCCTTGATTAACAAGGTAGAAAAATGTTGCAAGGCCGATACATGCTGCATAAACTTGGAACGGAGTAATCTTCCAAGCATCTTCAGATTCTTCATCGAAATATCGAATAAGACCTGCAGCCTGTTGAATACCGCTACCGTCGGATTTCTTCTTTGAAGCCATGTGGACCAATCTGTGCGAGTTGCCACTCCTTTATCAACGCGACGCGGCCAAGAAAACTATTCTTCTTCATCATTTGAGGTCAAATCAACAAAGGAAACCGTTTCTCCGATTGTTTCATGTTCAAGAACCTGTCCTTGAGGGACTTCAAACAAATCGTCTCCCGAATACCTAACACTTCCCTCCGGGTCTGCTTCGATGAAGTATGCCTCAGCTCTTGCCACAGCCCGTTCGAAACCAGGGGCATTTCCATCCGCAAGGGCTCCCCTTGCTACTTCCAAATCATAATGAGCATGTTCGATGGACTTCTCAGCTTGTTCGCCAGTCCAGTCTTTCGAATCCAATGTATTTTTTATGCGCTTCTGGACTGCTTTTCCTTTTTCTTCAACCATGAATATCTGTTCATCAAATATCGAGCGTGCTGTTTCAAATGCTTTTTTCCAAGCCTTTTCATTCGATTCTAGAGATGCAACTACATTCTGTTTTGAGAGATATTTCCGTGCAGCCGAGGAGTGAATGAATTCCCATGGGCGATGCCCAAGCGATGCAGAAAGGTCGAACAGTAACCGAGTGTATGATTGCGGTGAACCTTTGAGCACAATCCGGTTGAGGTAGCTGGAATTGAATAAGCCAAAACCCCAATACGAATCCGATGTGATTGTCAACTCTAAATCCCCGCTTTGAGTTTGAAATTTCCATTTTTGTTCATTGAATTGTGGCGGTTCAGAAAAGTGCGGCGTTTCCGGATGTTCGAGGTAGGCCAAAGCATGTGTAGCAACATCTCCGAGGTAAACCACTTTACTTGGCAAACTGAAGGATTTTGGTCTCAAAAACCCAGTGTCATTTTCAACCCGGTGATTGGCTTTTGCTTGACCAACTTGGGCATAGACCACAAGTGTACTCTCGCCATACTCCCGGTTGCCCATGGTACACGGGCCTCTTCAAACATCATCAATCCAACGCCTTGTGACAAACTGGCGAAGAGAAGAATTGATGAGTCGCGCCCACCATGGAGTGATTGGTGAGCCAATGGCTGCAAAGGGTAATTCAAAAATCGACGCGTTAACAGCACTTCCAGGAATTGGTGCGGCAACAGCAAAAAAATTGGTCGGTGCAAAGATCGACACAGTCTCTAAGGTTGCTTCTGCCGGCTCTAAAAAACTCCAAAATGCAGGCCTTAGTGCTGCGGTTGCAAAGAAAGTGGGTGCTGCTGCTAAGGTGATTGACAAAGCCTCTGGTGCAGCAAAGAAAGTAGCATCTAAGGCAAAGTCTGCGACAAAATCCACCGCCAAAAAATCATCTACGGCTGCTAAAAACACAGTTTCAAAAACAAAGGCGGCGGCAAAAAAAGCGACTGTCGCAACCAAGGCCAAATCAAAGAAAGCTGCTTCTAAAACTAAAGCAACAGCAAAGAAAGTAGCATCTAAGGCAAAGTCTGCGACAAAATCCACCGCCAAGAAATCATCGACGGCTGCTAAAAGCACAGTTTCAAAAACAAAGGCAGCAGCAAAGAAAGCCGCTTCTAAAACCAAAGCAACAGCAAAGAAAGTTTCAAAGAAAGCAGCAGAATCCAAGAAGGCTTTCAAGTCATCCAAATCTTCGGATGGAAGAAAAGGCTCCACGCTCCGTGTACCACGTAGTGTGACCGATATGCCATGGTTCAAGAAAAAGTGAAAATCTTTCACGAAATGATGCGCTAGCATTGAATACCGCCGTGATGCACAACCTTTCATGCCACGACGAAAATATGGCCGGTTGAGAAAAACCGTCGAAACACCGTCGAAAGAAAAATGTTCACGATGCCGTTCGGGTAAATACTGTCCAATTGAAGGTCACTGCGGACAAGAGATCACGCCACATCGAGAATGGACAGGCCCAACCACTGTCAAAAAGCGAAAACAAAAGCGTACTTGATTCAATTAATGCCAACCGAACTGGTAGATGGAGTGGTTTCAATGAGTTCATCTTCATCGTTCATGCTTGCAGTTGCCGCCGCCTCTAGAGTTTCACGTGTAGCTTGAGCACGGTGGTAGACTTCACGCAATGTTTGGTCAGATATTTCAAGATAAACGCGAGTTGTAGCAATGCTAGAATGGCCTAGTAGGCGTTGAATTGTGACTAAATCAGCACCACGTTCCAATAATCCTGTTGCAAAATTATGGCGTAGTACATGCGGTGTCAATTTGCCTTTCGGAAGCCCCGATTCCACTGCGAGTGAATCCATCAATCGTTGAACACCGCGAGGTTGTAGGCGCCGCCCTGCAGAATTCAAGAGAAATGCGAAATCATCATCACGAACACGAGCAGCTCGAATCGGTATCCAAGCATGAATGCGTTCAAGGGTTCGTCGAGTGAAGAGTACCAAACGGTCTTTGTCACCTTTGCCGCCATATACTCGAGCAGACCCATCTTCGAGATCAATGTCATTTTGGTCCAGATTGCACACTTCGCTAACACGTAAACCGGTGTCTAGCATCATGGTAACAACAATTGAGGCTACGGGATTTTCACTTTTTGCAGAGGCATCCAAAACCATCGACATCTCTCTCCGATTCAAAGTTCGAGGAAGGCGTTTTCCAGTTCGCGCTCGAACTAGATGTTCAGGCCAGCGATGCCCGAGCCATTTGAGTAGGTGTCGAGCAGCAGCTAGACGCGCATTGTAAGTGGTTGGGCGTAATTCTGACAATCCGTGCGTCCACCGGTCCATCCGTCCATTTAGCGGCTCCATTCGTTCAGCTAATTCGTACACAGTCGTTGCTTGATAATCGGATTCACTTAGAACATTTTCACCAGGAAGGGTTGTTTCAATTAAAGCACGTAATCCACTGGCGTAGGACTTTTGAGTATTCAGTGATTTATTCTCAGCCTTCAAAGTCTGAATATAACAGGATAGCCAAGGTAAATTTTGCATGTGAATGAGGCGTGGCGGAAGCACGACTGGGGCATCATTGAGCCGTAGTTGGCTCGGCCTCAAAGCCTTGCGATTTCGCTCCTCTCCTCTCCTCGTATTCATTGGCGTTCACCGCCTCCCGCCTAGGGCGGGCGTGCATCCCGTGCTCCGTAGAGCAGAAGAGAAGAAGACGGACTCCCATATCAAACCACCGCGCGTTCACCTGAAACAGGAACCGAGAACTCACCCTATCGTCCAACGCCGAGTCAAGCATTGGTTTCTTCGGATGATAGTTGAGTGGAGGCTTTCTGTGGCACATCTAGCATTGCTTGGCGGAGAGAGGCTCTCAGTTCGGTTAATTCGCCATAACAAATGAGCACGTCCTCGTATCGCAATTGAAGTTCACCGGATGGATTCCACAATAAACTGTTATCTCGAGAAAGCGCAAAAACAGGAATATCCGAATTTGATTTGAATAAACTGGCAAGCGGTTGACCAACGAATGTTGGATGGTTACGAATTTGAAGTGAAAGGACTCCCGCACCGGGAACCGTTCTGAACAATTGGTCGAGGTCGACTTCTGCAAAAGCAGTTTCACTTGTAACATAATCAATAATTTCACCGGCAACATTGACGCCACTGGCTTTCTCGATACCTTCGAGTCCGGGGGATGAATTCACTTCAAGAACCAACGGCCCACTTCTTGATTCAAGTAAATCAACACCAGCAATATGCAGGCCGAGAACACGTGCTGCTCGGCATGCTACTTCTTCGAATTCTTTTGACAGGTCAACATTTTCAACAGTTCCGTTGAGATGATAATTGCTCCTAAACTCTCTCCCACGTGCGCGACGGCGCATGCTTGCAACGACGCGGTCTCCAACTACGAGCGCTCGGACATCTTTACCATGGGATTCAGCGATGTATTCTTGAATCAAAATCGAGCGACCAGTGAGCAACAGTCCTTGGACAAGATTGCGAGCTTCCCGAATCGTGTGGCGCAAAAACACACCTTGCCCCTGTGTTCCCTGTGTGACTTTGATGACCACGGGTAGACCGCCGACAAAATCAACTGCAGTTTCAACATCAATGATATCTCTAACATAGGTCGTCCGGGGTACAGGTATTCTGTTCCGTGCAAGGATTTGAGATGCATGAAGTTTATCTCGACTTTTGAGAATACCTGCTCCTGTATTCGCAGTCCATATCCCTAATTGTTCTATATGGCGGAGTACAGCAACGCCATGTTTGGTGATCGAATGACCAATACGAGGAATCACAGCATCATAATTGAACAACTCGCCGTCGTGTAGAATATCAATTCGGCCATCGGCAACGAATAATGAGAACTTCATTGGGTCTGCCACATAGGGATCCAATCCACGCTTCCTGGCCTCTTCAACCAATCTTCTGGTACTGTAAAGCCGCGGCCCTCTTGAAAGGATAGCAATACGAAGGTCAACGCCATCCGCCGCTCCCTCTTCGCCATTCACGCTATACTCCTCCATACTTGCCGACATTCCGTCGCGCCTTTCAAGTGCTCGCTTGAAATCGGGGCAAACATGACCGATGAAGGCGTAGTGGCTGCCGGTGAAGAAACACCTACCGATCTCGACCAAGAAGAAGTGGAAGAAATCCTCACTTTAGAGCAACGTCAAGAGGAATTGAAGGAATCACGCTGGAATGTTTTTTTATGGCTTGGTATAGCGGTTTTGATGTTTACTTTTGCTCTTTTCCCGATGCCTTTTAGTGCAGATTATGAAGACTTCACACATTCAGCCGAGAAAGACATCGGGCTGGTATGGGGTCCCTCTTTACCTGGTGACGATTTGTTTGACGCCCCCTTGCATCTAGATATTGTAGCAACAAATCCGCCCGCCCAATCAAACACACGTATCGATGCATATGTGATTAAAGTGAACGACTGCCAACAAAACCTCGGGTCATTCACCGAAGAAGCAAAGCTTGAAACAAATCATGCATATCAATATCAGTCTATTGATTCAGTGATTGAAGGAGAAGAATATACGTTAAAGTTTTCAGTTGACCCTGGCCAATATTGTGTGATTGTTCAATATTTCGATGAATCAAGTGGAACGATAGACAAAACCTCGACTAATGATCTGTCAGTCAAAGGTAAAATTTGGCCAAACCAAGTCATTGGTGGAATATTTGGACTCATCTGCCTTTCACTGTCCATATTCGCTTTTATCGGGGCTCAAAAACACGGCGCCCATGTTAAACAAATCCTTGAAAACGGAGATGAATCAACTGAAGACAAAGTCTTGGCGTCTATAACCGATGCTCGTGTTGCAGCAGGTCCGACCGGTGCCCCTCCAAGCGCAGCAGGCCCGTCCGGTGCCCCTCCAAGCGCAGCAGGCCCGTCCGGTGCCCCTCCAAGCGCAGCAGGCCCTACCGCTCCTCCTCAAGCCGTTGAAGCCCCTGTAACTCAAACACCAGCAGAACCCACCGCCGCCCCTCAAGCCGTTGAAGCCCCTGTTACAGCACCATCCGAGCCAACACCCTCTTCTACAGAAGCTCTTTTCGAACCAGCAGAAGGCGGATATTTCTACAAAAAATTACCAGATGGCAGTTATGAACAAACGGTTTATGTTCAGAATCCTGATGGCTCTTATACGCCATATGAAGGCTAACCGGACCTGCATGAGTTCCAAAAACTTGGGTTTTCCTAGGTACAATTAGGGTCATACTTGAAAGGGAAAGACGACAGGCCTCTGTGAGGGTTTGGTGATGTCGGACGAACAAACATCTTCTTTGACAGTTGCAAAACTCAAAGCATTATGCATTCTTAACGATTTACCAACCAGTGGAAAAAAGTCCATTATAGTCAAACGCCTGCTTGAGGCGGGCCTTTCAAAGAAAGAAGTAGGTTTACCCTCAAAGAAGAAGGTCCCCTCAATTACAAAACCCAAGAAAGACAAAAAACCGAAATTGGAACCAGAAGAAGAAATTGTACTTTCTATGGAAGATGAAGATACAATGACTCCCTCCAAACAGAAAGTCATCGAAGCTGAAAGTATTCTTGATGCAGAGATACTCGATGCGGAAATTCTTGATGAAGAACCAGCGAAGATTGTAAAGAAAGTAAAATCAAAAGTGACAAAAAAGCAAGTTCGCGAAGGACCAGCAACCCTCATGGATCTCATCCGTAAACCACAGGTGGCTGCGGTTCTGTTAACTTTAGTGATTATTGGCGCGGGTGGATATTATTATTTCGACAATCAACTCGATTCCTTTACCGCTGACCAACTCCGTTACGGCGACAGTATGCAGTATCAGATTACAGGCGATGAAAACGGCTTGGCAACTTTCCTTGCTACAGAGGGATTTGTGGAATTGGTGATGGACCAACTGGAAACCGATGACGATATTTGTAAAATATCAATTGATTCCGGAGGTTCAGGCAGTATTTCTATCACCAATGGCGGCACAGGTGAACTAGTGAATGAAGGCGGTTCAACCGACCGATTAGGAGCAGTAAGTATCGTTGGAGGAATGGGTGCAGAATGGCTTGCAGTTGAAACAGTCAATACAAATTCTTTGAACCCATTCCGCGTTCATCGTCACCTTTCTGTGGGCAATATATGTGAATTTGGAGCAATAACCGGTTCGGGAACTGCAGACCTCTCTTCGACCAAATATACTGAACTCCGAAATCAAGATACCAAAGCAACCGAGTTAAATTGGGGCATCGACCTCCCGTCTCCAATTGGTAAATACCAAGGAACAACGATGAGTTACGGTGTTGGAGGCTTACTCGGGGGGCTTGAGACGCTCGCACCTGGTCTTGCTTTGATGATGCAACCTGTAGAAATCCAACATTTGTTTGCCAACGACCTCATTGACAAAGGGGCCACAGGAAGTAATCTTGGATGGGATTGGCGCGTCATTGGTGTCGATGAATATGCAGGAAATCCAGCTTGGAAGATTGTCGCGACGCATCACGACATCGAAGCGTATTGTTTGGGTTCAGCCACGATGAATTTGTGGGTTGAAGAAGGAAACCCTTGGGCAGCGAAACAAACAGTTGATATTTTGATTTCAGAGGAACAAACTGGGCAATCAGGTTGCTCTCCAGCATCTCAATTACTGAACGATTATGTCTTGCCCGAAGGAGAATTAGAATTGCACCACACCTTTTCCAAGACCTTATTGACTCGTGGACAAAAACAACTTGACCTCGGCCTGACTTATGCTTCTAAACCTCAAGCCAATCAACTCGGCCCGTCAAATAGTGAATTAGAAGCATGGGGTGAATACGAACTTCACATGCCTGACGACTCAACACTACGCCAACATTCCTTTGAGGATGCTCTTGCTTGTTTCGATCATTGGCCTAACACAATTGCCCCAGGTGCCTCCAAAGCACTCGAAGAAAACGGCTACATTTGGCGCGGTAAGACCAAGCAAATTTCATCATCCGTATCGCAATGGAATCTTTCTTGGGTTGCATCAGATGAACAAGCAGGTTGGGTCCAATTTAATCTCACAGGAGTAGCAAATACAGATAATTGCCAATACGACAAAAGAGGCGGCTTAGATTCGACTGCATATAATCGAGACTCAATCCCAAATACGTACAATATAACCACACTTGAAACATGGTTTTCAGATTCATCTCGCTATGATGTGTTATTCGGCCCAGAACGCTTCTTTACCGCTTCGGGTGATTATCAAGACGATGTACAAGTAGGCTACTTGATTGCAGTCCCTGGTAATGACATCGGCTCCATCCTCTCACAAATTGGCGATGGTGGAGATGGAGCGGTTACTCTTGACCTTTCTCGGACGTGGGATGTAGATGTTTTAGATGTAAATGATGAAGACGATGACGGTGATCACACCGAGGTTTTGTACACTAATCACCATCAATTGAATCTTGTCGCAGATGCAGCAGAAGGCCGCCTCATTGGTTGGAGTCTGATTACCAATCCAGTGTGATTACTTCCATCTATTTGTATCTAAATCATTGGCTGCTGGCGAAACATATTCGCCCATTTGCGAGAAATCTGGAGCTGCTGGGACATCAGCATACTTCGGAGGTGGAATGAATAACGGAGGTGCTTGCTTTGGTTGAATTTGCAGATTCAGTGTAGAACTTTGTCGTCGAGTAAAGAGAAGAATGCCGACAAGTAAAATCACGACGCTTGCAAGCACCCAAACAATTCCCGGTAAATCAAGAATCAAACCACTTTTATTGGTTTGTACGGAGGATCCCTCGTCCACTTCTTCGATTACAGGCGGGTGCCACACAGTGTAGGTTACCAACCATTTGATTTCGATAGTTCCAGTATTATCTGAAATAATGACTTTGATTTCATAGGGCTCAACTGTACCATTTAGGGCACAAAGTTCCTGTGAAAAGGTGCTGTTGGGTTGCTGGCAATTATGAGGGGGCTCCTCAAAAGAAAGGCCTTGCCCCAATATTGATTGATTTCTATACCATTGAATAGTGAGGTTAAGACGTTGAAGGGATAAAGGTTCAAGTTCGAGAATCACACCAAGTTCAAGAGAATCATTTGTGGCATTTAGCGCTACATTAGCCATCAATGGCACAGGGGAAATCCAGGCGGCGCGGTCAACTCCTTCATCAATCACTCCATCGCAATTATCATCCAAGCCATTCCAAACTTCTACCGCATTTGGTGAACGAGTAGTATCGTTATCGTCACAATCAAGGAACCATCGAAAACCATCTTGGTCAGCATCAAGGTCTGGAACGAATGGATTGGTGAGGGTGGTAAGCACTTCGATTCCATCCGTTAAACCATCACCATCCGTATCTTCATCAAAAGGGTCAGTTCCGATTTCGAGGAATTCAACTAAATCGAGCAATCCATCTGCATCCGCATCTGTGCCATTGAATGTTTCATCGGCTTCACCATCACAGTTGTTGTCGATGCCATCCAATATTTCTTGGGCGTTTGGAAAAATACTTGCATTGGTATCATTGCAATCTTCGAACCAATAATATCCATCCATATCAGAATCATTGTCTTTGACCAAGGGGTCAGTGAGGTGAATCAAGACTTCTTGACCATCGCTCAATAAGTCACCATCGGTATCCGGTAAGGAAAGATTGGTGCCAAAGACATGGAACTCACCATAATCAGAGAGCCCATCATTATCGGTATCAGTGGCATTGAATCCTTCATCCCATTGCCCATCGCAGTTATCATCGATTCCATTGAGTATTTCCAAAGCACCCGGATACACCAAGGAATTTGTATCATTACAATCTTCAAACCAATAATAATCATCAACATCCTCATCGGGGTCAGCAACCAACGGGTTGGTGCCATAGAGCAAGACTTCTTGGCCATCTAGTAACAAATCATCATCGGTATCGTTATCCAAAGGGTCGGTACCATTGATGTTAATTTCCACTCCATCCGATAAGCCATCACCATCCGTATCTGCGACTAATGGGTCAGTACCATAAATCAGCACTTCTGCACCATCATTGATGGTGTCATCATCGGTATCGTAATCATCAGGGTCAGTACCATAAACTTCGGTTTCATTCCAATTCGTGAGATTGTCGCCATCGGTATCAAGGTCAATTCCAGTGCCATAAAGAATCAATTCCCATGAGTCAAGGGAGCCGGTGTCACCGTTTCCTTGATCTTCGACTGTAAGCGTCCACTCCCCTCGACTGTCTTCATCCCAATGATGGACGGTTGAAAACCGCCAATCGTTGAAGTTATTCCCGCCATCGCCGTGCTTTTCAGAAAGAACACTTTTTGTTCCGGCAGGACTGGTCAATATTATTTCCAAATCGCCGCGAAATGCGTGAGGGATATCGACAATCACATCGACATTTTCGACCATTATTGCTTCGGAAACCGTTGTGTTAACAGATATAAAATTCGCACTGTTATCTGGGATATCACATTGAAGACAATTCAGTGTACCTGTTGTTGCCGAAGTTTCATCAGCAACCGGGACCCATGCCTCAGCCATTGAAACAGCAGCACTCGCATCAATGACGCCAAAGCCATACTTGTGGCTGACATCATAGTTTGCGCCGTTGACGCCCCATGACGAGTCTGAAGCATCATTCTGCCGAGAAGTCAAGACTAAGATATGTTGAACATCCCGCCACGATAAGTTTGAGTTTGCCTCTAGCATCAGTGCAATAACTCCAGAAACAAGAGGAGTCGCAGAAGATGTACCACCAAAATTATCGGTATAGTCATTACTGGTGTATCCTCCTGAGCCTTCAATGTCGGTTGTCGTAATACCTTCATTATCGCCGTTAGAAGGTGAAGCAACCAAGATATTAGCACCAGGTTCAGCGTAGTATGATTGGTCCCCATTGTGAGATACAGCGGTTACTGCAATGGTGTATCTGAGATTGGCGTATCCATCATAATTAGAATCATCATCATCAGTTAATCCATTACCTGCCGCCCATGTGATGATATTTCCTAATCCATTCCGGCCAAGTAAAGCATCGTTTTCCATAGCTGCAAGCATCAATGGCCCGGGGGCTTCAAGCGTTTCTCCATTGTCGCTTGGACCCCACGAATTCGAATAGATATCGATGTTCTGACGTTCATGCCCAAGCGCCGAAGATTCACGGACATCCGTTGTGCTACAGGAGATTAATTGCAATCCAGCAAGGCCCGCCTCAGGTGCTGAACCACTGATGCCGATATTATTGTCGCCAACACCTGCAGCAACACCGGCTGAGGCAGTTCCATGTGCGTTGTTTGAAGTTGGAGTGGGGTCGCCATCATTGTTACAAAAGTCATAATCAAGTGTGGATTCGTAATAATTATCTAAGTCAGGGTGGTTCCAATCGAGACCGTCATCCACGATTCCGATTACGATGCCAGAACCTCTGTGAGTATTCCAGGCACCTGTAATATTGACATCTTCGCCACTTGTTCCACTTGATTGTCCAGTGTTTTGAAGATGCCATTGGTCTGAAAACTTCGGGTCATTCGGAACCCAACGCGGGAGCATTTCATTTTCTACTAATGGATAGGCTGCTTCAATTTGCCCATTTTCTTGGAGTTCAGAGAAAAGTTCAGGCGCAGTGGAAGGGTTAACATCAACAATCCATGCACCGGGTAGTTCCTTTGCAGGTTCACCAGTGTACTGCGATGCAATAACGACCCATTGTTCAGCAGATTCTAACTGAGATTTTGAATACATCGAAAGGTCGCTTTTATGGGCGAGAGCAGCCTGAATTATAGGAGAATACGATTCAATGATGTTTTCATTTGTCGTTTGTTCCAATCCGGAACCAAAGGGTTCAGTAGAATCGGGGAGAAATGCACCTGCCATGGGCGAGAGCAATGAACATACCAGTACAAACAGTATGGAACAAGTGCGCATATTCCAGTCTCGGGCTGAGTCCATATTAGCACTACCTCCCTTATGTTAGCAATTGGCTAGGGCGTGATAAATAAGCAGAATCGGGAAAATGAATACTCCAAAATCGATTTGAGTTAGACAATACCGGCTTCATTCCGTGAATCCATGACCTTGCATTTTCTCATTCAATTTGTCAAAAATTGTACAAGCATTGCCATCACTTGTAACTCATCTACATGTTTCAAGTCACGAAACCCCCAGCCCGAACCATGGCAGACCCTACGCGCCCTCCACATGACCGAGGTCATGAGTTATGGACTGCGAAAGAAGGCCCTTCACGCTTGCTTTTAGCAAGTATTGACCGATGGGTGGGTGCTTTGCTTGCGGATGATGGAATAAATATGCCTTTCATGGGTGGTTCACAGAAGATCAACGCAACACTCTATGCGCGTGCTGATGGAATTATCGTCGGTACTGCTGCTGTGGACCATATGCTACAAATTTGGGCACCATCTTTGAAAATATCTTGGATGGCGAGTGATGGGAAAAAGGTATCCCAGGGGGATGAAATCGCTACACTTTCAGGAGATAGTGAAACACTTCTTGCCATGGAACGCAGCATTCTAAATTTGTTGGGGCAACTCTCCGGGATTGCAACAGAAGCAAAGCGTTGGTCTGCTCGTGCCCCAGGTCAAATTGCTTGTACACGAAAAACAGTATGGGGCTTGTTAGACAAATGGGCAGTCCATCTCGGCGGTGGTTTGACCCATCGCTTAAATCGTGATGACGCCAAGATGTTGAAAGAAAACGACCTCGCCTCAATGTACCAAGATTTAGATACACATGCAAACCGTATTGTCGCCTATTTGCAAGAAGTATCTCTAGATGATTGTGGTGCTTTCCTTGAAATCGAAGTTCGAGAGGACAAAGAAGCCATCATGGCCGCAGCAGCTTGGGCTCAAAGAGAAGGGGATGCGCTTCCTAAAATCGTCATCATGTTGGATAATTTTGGCCCTGAACGAAGTCGTGATATCGTGACTCAATTAGTTGAAATGAATCTGAGAGACCATATTTGCCTTGAAGCGAGTGGCGGAATTGTCTATGACCAACTCGACGAATGGCATGAAAGCGGAATCGATGTGCTTTCGACTAGTGCAGTCAACCGAGGCGTTTCTCCACTTGATATTTCGATGATTGTCGACGGTGCTTGAGGGAAAACGATGACCAAAATCGCTGCAGACCCCAGTCATCCACGATATCAATCCTTGTTGATGCGCCATCGTCTAGAACAAGCCGAGAAAAAAGGAATGCTTGCTGGGAGTGCTTTGATTGCACATGGTAGAGGTGAGGCTTTCGATTATTTACTCGGAGAACAAACTATTCCAAGCGCGTTGATTGCAACTCAACAGGCTCTAGCGCTTTTGTCATCAGCCAAACGTCCGATCATCAGCCTAAATGGCAATGTCGTTGCTCTTGCTGGTAAGGAAGTACTTCATCTCGCCCACCGGTTAAAGTGCCCCGTTGAAATCAATATTTTCTATCGAACACCTGAACGGATGGAGGCGCTTCTCGACCATCTAAATGAAATCAAAGACCAAGAGAAATTGAATGTCGAAATTCTTGGAGCAGAACCAGATGCCCGAATCCCAGGTCTTGAAGGGCCGCGTGCCAATTGTTCTAAGCAGGGTATTTTTGAATCTGATGTGATTCTTGTACCTCTTGAAGATGGTGACCGATGCGAGGCTTTGGTGGCCATGGGAAAAGCCGTTCTTGTCATCGATTTGAATCCTCTTTCGCGCACTGCTAGAATGGCTTCAGTAACGATTGTAGACGAATTATCGAGAGTCATCTTAAACATGAATCGCATGCTTCTATCAGGTAAGACGATTCAACCACCAGAAAATTTTCAAAACGCCCAAATCCTTCAAGATGCGCTTTCCCACATCACAAATTTTCTTTCTTCGTAAGTTTGAGCAATACCTAAATTCTGCATTTATTGCGTCTTGCCGGCAAACCTTTTTTATTCAAGAGTGATGATTCATCACCGTAATGAGCGAAATACCGAACCCTCCTCCCAAAAAACACACATTTGGGACTTCTGTTGCGTTTGATCTTGATTCGGCGCCAGAACCGAAACGTCGCGAAAAGAAAAATTCAGACGAAGAACAAATTGAAACACCCCCCCATGTCCATTCAAAAACAGGGATAATTGGTTGTCCAGGGTGTGGCCAAGGACTTTCTGAAGATGAATGGCTCGAAGCATTGGTAGGTTTTGTTTCAGGGGTTCGTGATTTTGAAATAGGCAATCCAGTCCGTTCACGAATTGTACAAACATTGCGGAATACAGTGTCAAATATGGACACTCCTCATCCACGAGATGTATGGGAGGTAAGTATTATCGCCCGACTCATGGAAGAAATAGAACGAATTGTGCAAGCAGAAATTCTACGATCTTCTAACGAAGAGGCTGAGCAAAAATTTTCTGTATCCGAAGTTCAAGAAATGATTCAAGCCACAGAAATTGAGACGCGAAACGAGATGGCAATCGAGATATGGGAAGACGTAGTTGTCCAGGTACAAACTGCTTTAGAGCCTAAATTACGAAAGCAAATCGAACAAGAATTGTGGAGCGAATTTGAGGCAGAATTGCGTCGGCGTCAAGATACTTAGAACGTATCCTGTAACTTTGTTGCAAGTCGAGCAGCAATGCCTTCTCCAACACTTGAACACGATGCATCGCCGCCCAAATCATAGGTCAGCCCTTTACCTTCTCGTAAATGGTCAGCGACACTGTCGTCGATAAGACGGCCGATTTGAGTCAACTCCTCGTCGTTATTTTTACTCCCTAGCCAATTCATCATCAACTGAATAGAATTGATACTGGCGATTGGATTGACTTTATTCATTCCAGCATATTTTGGTGATGAACCGTGGACCGGTTCAAAGAATGCATTATCATCGCCAATATTTCCAGATGCAGCCATACCCATTCCTCCTTGGAGGACAGCACCCAAATCTGTTGCAATATCGCCAAACATGTTTGATGTCACGACAACGTCGTAACTTTCAGGGCTTCGAGTTAGCCATTGGGTAAATGCATCAATGTAGCCGTAATCGAGTTCGGTGCCCGGGTAATCAAGAGCCACTTTGTCGAACGTTCGTCGGAACAGCTGACATCCGCGAGTTACATTGGATTTGTCAATGCATGAAACACGCTTTTTCCCATCGATTGGAGCGCCATTTCGAGTTTCTGCAATTTCAAAACCCATTCGTATAAGGCGGTCACTGCCATGTTCTGAGATTGGGCGCGGGTCATAAGCCACTTCACCCTTAAGGCCGGGGAATGTCATTTCAGGAGGTTCGTAGGGCGGACGCCCCATGGCACGGTCGGCACTACGTCGAAGAAGTGAATGATACAACCCCTCCGTGTTTTCTCGCAAAATAGTCATATCGACCATTCCAGGTTGCCAGATTTGAGTGAATTTACCATGAACTTTGTGCGGGACTCCTTCATAGAGTTTAATCGGTCTAAGATTTGCATACAAGTCCAAGCCACTGCGTAGTCCAAGAATAACGGAACCACCGGCGAGGTCGCCGTTTGGAAGGAAAGCACCGGGGTGGCCAATTGCTCCAAGATACAAAGCATCTACTTCTTCACGACAGAAATCAAACGAGCCTTCAGCCCATTCTTCTCCAGTTTCTACATAGTGCTGGCCACCGCATGGAATGACGGTTTGCTCAAACCCTTGATTTGTATGCTGCTCTATCGTATCGAGTATCCGCTGTGCCTCAAGCGCAACTTCTCGACCAGTCCCATCGCCCGGTAGTATGCCAATGCGATAGTCTGCCATGTTTTTTCGCAAGAGCAACCCCTACATGAACGCGCCCCCATTTACAAAAGGAGCCATTGTTTCACCACCTTCTAAATTAACGCCGTTGGTAATGGCATGAGGTTTGTGACCAGTGGAACATTACTTTACCAGTAGTGGGAGAGGCGCATTTCATTTTTGCAATGGAACTCAAGGTCCCTTTCAAACGAGAGGTTTCATAGGCCGTCATTGAGGAGAGTAACTAACATGAGCGACAAACAGCACAAGGTTTCCGGGGAACAAATCGCGGTCGAACAAATGCCGGAGGAAGTTCAACGCTTGGTTGAAGTCATGAGTGGCGTCAATCCGGAATGGGGCCTCGGAACATGGTTATCCGACCAAGCGAATATGGCCCTCGAACTCATCACAGTTGATCTCACGCGCGAAAGAATGGCCATTGAACAAAGGCTGCACCGGCTTGAAGCGATTGGCCGCCGACTCAATGTTGACAATCAAGACACCGACCCTTTTCAACGAAACATATTCGATTGTTTCGACCTTGATGTCGACCCGAGTTTGAACGGACTTGGAAAACGAACAGCGGATAGTGAAGACAACATCGACCTTTCGAGAAACGCCGAGGTTGGAATGCATCCAGCGAACAATTTCATTGATCTACTGCCAGATGAAGAAAGTGACGACCCTCTTCTCGCCGTCGTTTGCCAAATATTGCTTATACATGTTGAAACTGAAATGTCTAAAGGAGAACCTTGCGCAACGCTTGAAACAATCTTCAAACACTTGAATTCCAGCGGAATTAGCCCAGAGGAAATCGATGAAGCATTGGACCATTTACTCATGAATGGAACTTTGATTGAAATCGATGACGATTGTTTTGTTCCAATGAACTGAATCCGGCATATTGACAGGAAAGCACTTCTTGGCTGTTCCATGGCCACCAAAAAGGAAGGCGCAAGACGACTTCTCGATACTTTGAATTCCAAGGGGAAGTTGCAGAATAGACTTCGATTTGCGATTGTACAAGGTTTACTTTTGAGTTTCCTCATCGGTTACTTCACAGAGCAATGGCGTTTTGGCCTTGCTGCCCTGCTTCTGTTTGGCTTATTGATTCAATTTTCGTTTGAAAGAATGAAAAATAGCATTGAGGCAAGTCGTCTTCAGGCAATATCTGACCTTGGGTGGAAAGATGGTAATCTTTCAGATGAGGAATATAAAATCCGCATTACGAAGGTTCTCAACGGATGATGGTCTCCAATGCAAGATCCTAGCGCTTATTTTCTCCAGCAATACCAGCTTGAAGGCACGAGAAAAAAACAACAGCGTTTCCGCCTTCAAATCCTCATCACCGCAAGCCTCTTCTTCGGAATAATTGGATGGTTTACAAACACGATATCTTTGTCCTCTGCTCTCGTGTTCGAAAGCATAGCATTTGGAAGTGTGATTTTACTAATAGTTTCTGCAAAAAGAAAGGCTATTGAAAGACAAGAAGCCCTCTTTATGCTGCTTGAAGTCGACCCCGCCCTCCTTGAACAATCAAATAGAATGGAATTCGCTTTTCAAGCGGTAAAGTCCGGAGATTTACAATCCATTCAAGTTTCGGAAACGCAACGCCGCGGCCGTGGCTCAGATGAGAAAGGATTCACCCCCGGTCGAACAGATTCACAACTTGATACTTTGCAATCACGAAGAGATCCCTCTCTTTCTGAACCCTCCTATCAGGGATTGGAAGATGATTTACGTCCTTCTGAAATATTGGTAAGTGAAGCCAATGTCCGATATGGGGAAAGAGCACAACAGCGATGGCAGGAGGCAGAATCCAAAGACGCCGACCTCATCGAAGCAGGTGTGGAACGATTGGGTGATTTGGTAAAAACAGATTGGTTTGAGAAGAATGCGAAGGATGGCGCCGTTCAAGAATTAATAGATTCTAAAAACACTGATGAAAAATATTGAGGCAACCCCAATAACTACGACCGGCTCGGGCGATGTATGATGACCAATGCAATCTTGGTTGCCGGCGGGCATGGAAGCAGATTGTATCCTTTTACGAAATACACTCAGAAAACGCTCCTACCCTTGTACAACCGTCCAGTTCTTGATTTTGCACTCGGGACAATACGTCGCGCAGGAATAAAGAATATCACGATTATCTCGAATGAATTCATTGGACAAATAGCGCGACACATTGGCTCGGGACTCAAAGATGAGAAAATCCACTATGTACTCGAAGAAGAACCTCTTGGGGTTGCATACGCGCTGAATTTAGCACGGCCATATAACCAAAACTGCAGAGTCTTAGTGTATTTTTCAGATAACATCACAACTTTAGAATTGTCGGAGGAAGTATCTCGGTTTAATACTGAAATAGATAGTCCAGGGTGCGTATTAGTCGCCAGGGAAGAACAAAATCCCGAAGCATTTGGCGTAGCTGTTTTGGATGAAAACGGAAAAGTATGCGACATTGTTGAAAAGCCTGAAAATCCTCCATCGAATCTTGCAATAGGTGGAATCTATCTATTCGATGAAAGGTTTTGGCAATTTCTGGACGAGGGTGTCGCTGAAAGAGGAGATGATTTCTCAATTTCTGATGTTACCCGCCGCTATGTGAAAGAGGGGAGTGCGACACTGTTAACTGTTGGAGAGGAAACTTGGGTTGATTGTGGAACTCCAGACTCATTACTTCAAGCTTCCATCATGTCTAGAGACGGCAAACTCAATCCTAAACCACATCGTGAATAAGTTTGCATAGGAATGGTTTGGGAAGGCCTTGATGGTACCGCACACCAAGAATAGTATTCTTGCGCCCTGCCACAACAGCGGCTTCCACCTACTTTAGATTCTGAAGCAAAGGCACCTTAATCAAAGATGGTCTCTCGTCCTTGTCCATGAAGGTCGGTATTATTGGCGCGGGAATGGTCGGTGGCGCCATTGAAACTTGTTTTGCAGATGCGCATGAATTGTTTGTTCATGACCCTGCTCGAGGCACGCAATTATCCGATGTCACTGACCATGTTGATTTTGCATACATTGCTGTACCAACGCCCCCGCACCCCGAAACGGGAGCGTGCGATACCCGTATTGTTGAAGGCATATTGGATGAATTACCAGATGGCTTCACGGCGGTCATCAAAAGTACAGTAGTTCCCGGAACCACCCAATCCTATCATGAAAAATACTCACATCTTAAGATCGCTTATTCACCAGAGTTCTTGGTCGAGCGTCGTCGCCTCGAAGACTTCGCAAACCAAGATTTACTTGTCTGTGGGACACACCACGCCGATGTTGCAGAACGTGTATTTTCACAACACAAAGAAGCCGGCGTTCTACGCAAAGAAAACCTCTTTCATGTCACCCCCACCCAAGCCGAATTAGTCAAATATACCAAAAATACATTTTATGCGATAAAGGTTATTTTTGCCAATCAAATGTATGATATTTGCCAAGGAATGGGGGAAGATTGGTACACCATTCGCGATATGATTACCGCAGAACAAGTTCAGCCCATAGGCCCTACACATTTGGACCCAATCTTCGGCCTTAATCGGGGATTTGGAGGCAAGTGTCTTCCAAAGGATTCGTTGGCTCTTGGAGTTTTGGCTGAATCGTTGAATTGCAAATACGAGTTGATGGATGCAATTCAAACTGATAATTCCAAACTTCGTAATGTCCTCACAGGCAAACCCAGTGATGTCACCACCAATGACGATTGAGGGAATTGAATGAATCGTTCAAAGGTTGCAGAAGTACTCCCCCGAGGAACTTTGCAACGCTTCGGAATAGCAGGCGGGTTCAACACTTTTCTGTTCTGGATTATTTGGGAAGTTCTTCGCACAACTTTTCTTCTTGACCTTTTTAATGAAACAGCAATATGGTCGATTTCGTGGGCAATATCAAGTTTTTCCGCTCATTTTGTTCATCGTTTTTTCACTTTCGATGGGCGGAAAAATGTCAAGAATACTATTCTTGGTGCGCTTTCAGTCTATGCGTTTGGGATGGCAGGCTCAACCCTCTCGTACGATGCACTCATCACACTATCTGATGCACCAATCCGTTTGCTTTTCCTCATCAACATGCTTGGGTGGGGCCTGTTTACTTGGGCTACAATGCGATGGTTCGTCTTTGGATATACCCATGAAGAAGAATGAATCATACAGCATGCGTCTCGATGAGATCGAATGGAATGACTTCCAATGCCTTTTGATGCGTAGATTCCATATCGATGGGGCACGCAGTTCCAGCATTGACGGCATCTAACCATGTTTGTGCGCAAACGCACCATGAATCTCCTGGTTTGAGCCCCGGGAATCCATGAAGAGGCATTGGGGTAATCAGATCATTACCTTTTGACAGAGCATAATTTAGAAACTCTTCAGTAACGACACAACAAACGGTATGGGAGCCTCGATCATCGGAGTTTGTGTTACATTTCCCGTCGCGATACCAGCCAGTCATTGGTTCACAGGAACATGTGTCGAGCGGCTCTCCAAGAACATTGAGGCTTTCATCCATGTGTCAAGCAGGCGCACCTCAGCCATCAAGTCTTGCTTTTACAATTCTCAAAAGAATTACTCGCCCGGGTTTTCTTTCGTTAAAAACTCACTTACGAGAAGAAGAATTAGCGTTGGGTTCTAAGTCTATGCCGGATACGCAGGTGTAATGCTACCGGACACAATACACAAACTCCCTCGCGAAGAACGCTTTGCTTATGCACGTTTACTCGCGTTTATGGCTAGAGTTGACAATGAATTAACCGTTGATGAGATGGCTATGTTTGAGCAACGACTAGGAACGGCTCTCCTATCTCCAGTCCAACGCAAATCGATTCGTAGCGCTTTGAAATCCCCCCCTCCCTTGGAAGAATGTCTTTCCGAGATGGGTGAAGAAGCTGGGCGACTCGCCCTACGAGACGCAACATTGATGGCTGCTGCTGACGGCACTGTCGATGATGATGAACGCGAAGTATTGAATGCGATTGTCGAACATTTTGACCTCGCCCCAGAATCGGTTGAACGTTTGCTTAAATGGACAGCAAAAGGCTATCTTTGGATGCAAGAAGGATACGATATCCTCAACGAGATATCGGAGTGAACTCCGTGTATCTCGATCTTGCAGTGGATTTCGCTCAAGAAGATGTCAAAGGGTATGCTGAAATTATGGTCATCGTGGCCTCCGCCGACGGCACGCTTGTAAAAGAAGAACTTGCGATTATTGAAGCGCTCATGGGACGATGCATGATGCACCCTGAAATGAGGGTCGATGTTCGTAATTTACTTGAGAAACCTCCGGCACTTGATTTGGTAATATCGAAGTTAAATCCGGTTGTATTGAAGATTGCTTTACGAGATGCAATTCTAGTTGCAGCAGTGGATGGGGAATACGATGAAGCGGAAATAAAAATCATAAAAATCTTAGCCAAAGCAGCTGGCGTTCGAAAAAAGGAACTCTCGGCGTTATTTGAATGGATTAAAACTGGTTGGGAATGGCATAATGAGAGTTTTCAACACTTGGGTCTCATTTGAAAAACTCGTTTTTGGCTATTTTTTAAAACCCTCGAAACAAGGGTCACATTCAAACCGGAAAAGGCAGCCCGCTGGTTTGGGTGGGGTCAATGCAGAGCGGAGTAAGCGGATGGTATGCACGATTAGACCGATGCCTTGAAGACCGTACCGAACAAATTCACATTTGGCTTGCTGCGTGGGAACAATCTCTTCTCGTCCATCAACCAATTGCCGCTCTTCTCCCCGAAGATTGGCCAACCCTACCTGCGAATCTATTGACAGACCCTGGACATGTCCTCGACCATCTTCTGGCTCGGCATGATGCTGAGGCAGATGGCCGCTCTCCTCGAGGCGCCCACCCAACTCCACCACGTTTAGCAGATGCAGTCATTGCCTCTGAATTATTGGAAAGTTTGACACGCCCCAAAACACCGACTCAAACATCTTCAATGCATTTGAACAATCTTCCGCCAGGTTTCAGACAGCACCTCGAAAAACTCAACCTTCCCCAACATGTCCAAGAAACTGAAGTCGATGACGAATCTGAATTTGAACGAGTTGAACTCGGTTTTCGAACACTCAGTGGAATCCCCCTCCCAGTCGCAGATACTTCTTGCGGTGGTGGAATTTTCCACGCACGCTTGATACGACGCCATGCAGAAAACCACACTGACAGCACCACTGAGCGAAAAGTAGCCGATACCAAGGCCCTTCTTTCGTCGTTCCAATTACTCGACAATGATTACTTGGTTGTTTCTTCAACGCGTCAACGCCTGTTGCTCGAATGTATCCGTTTTGATTTGGTCAGTTTGAAATCAAACAAGCCAGGATGTCTTCCTCGAAAGGAAGCTGAACAATTGCTTGAACAAGCAGTTCGTCAAGGCGACACATTGCAAGGTGGTTGGCCTTGGCCTGAAGCACCTAGCCTTATTGTGACCAATCCGCCTTGGCTGAGGATAAAAGACAGATTCCGCGGAATGGAAGACGGTAGTAATCTTCGCCGAGAACTCGGTGAACAACTGCGAGCCCTCTCCGATAATGGCGTTCCACGCTTCTCGACAATGCGAGGCAATGTCAACCTCTATCGGTTATTCATTGAACGAGGATTACAAATTTTGAAGCAAGGCGGCCGTCTACGGTTGATTGCCCCAGACAGTATTCTTCGAGAACAATCCTCTCACCCACTCCGCCAACTGCTTGTTGAAGAACATGGCTGGAGCGATATTTGGGCTATTGAAGAAGCAAACCATTTATTCCCTGGAATGACGCAAGGAGTCGCCGTTCTTGGCATTACTGCGAAACAAGAAACTGAGAAACTTGTGATACATGGCCCAATTAGCCGCGCAGATTTACGCCGTGACCAAAGCGGCCTTTCAAACCGAGTTCCCTCCTTTGAGATGGAAAGAGAACGTTGGATTGGCTGGGCTAAAGATACTTGGGCCATCCCACGCCTACCGCGCGACCGTGTTGAACGTAAACAAACACTACTCATTCTCGACCGTCTTGCCAGCCTCCCTAGAATGGGGGAGCAGCAACATGCCATTGCAACCAACGGGCACACCATCCGCGTTCGCGTCGGTGAAATAGACCAGACCGCACACTCAAAGTCGATTGAAACATGGGTCAAAGGACGTGGCTCACGCCCGTTTATCCGCGGAGTACACTTTTCTGAAGATGAAGATGAACAAGTCTTTGTCCGCCACCCAGCGTTCCGAACAGATATTCCTTCAAGAGCCAATGAGCGGCAACTTGCTATGTGGTGCGGTAGTACTGAGCCGAAATACGGCCCCCGCCTTGCTTGTCAAGCCATTGTCAATGCTCATCAAGAACGCCGCCTTCGCTGGGCTGTTATTCCATCCGGTTGTGTACTCGGCAACAGTGTAAATCACATCGAACTACATTCTGATATCCAAGAACGCCTTATTCGAAGCCATGGAACGCTAGAGAAAGCCCTTCACTGGATGTGCGGATTGTTGAATGCTAAAGATCTCGACGAATGGGCTCGTGCTTGGTCTGCAAATAACAATGTTAACAATTACGAATTAGAAATGCTCCCAGTTGAAGTAACGTCCGAAATACCGGAATTGATGCTCTCAGTTCAGTAATCAAGTAAACTACGGCCAACTTATTCCATGATTACAATCCCCCGGGACTGCAATTGAGTGCAACATCATTTATTACTGATAAGCCACTGCATTGACCGTTAGCGATTATTCGTGGTGAGTTAAATGGGAATTCATCCAAAGATCGGTATAACAGGTTTACCCCGTAGTGGCAAATCTGCCGTTATGGAAAAAGTCCTCAAAATGCTCCACGACGAACGAACGCGTGAAATCCAAATGCGTGGTAGTTTAACCGAAGCACCCATTATCGGTGGAATGCGAACTGAGCCTATTTTAGACGGTAGTGAACGATTGGGGTACAGTGTATTCAACATCGTCACTGGTGAAAATGCGATCATGGCTCACAAGGATATCGACTCGCGTCTTCGCGTCTTAGGCTATGGCATTGACACTGAGGCCTTGGAACGAATTGCAATACCTGCAATTGAATTCGCTCGTGATGAATGTGAAGTTCTGGTAATAGATGAGATTGGCAAATTCGCAGTAGAAAGTGAAGCATTCGTTAACACCGTTCGCAGTGCACTCGAAGTTGACAAACCAACGTTGTTGACCCTCCACAAGAAAAGCCGCCATCCTTTGTTGCAAGACATCCGCCGTCGCGACGATGGCCGCATCCTAGAAGTAACACCCGTGAACCGTGCATTACTCCCTTACAAAATCCACAAACTGATGAGAGAAACCTACTGAGCCCCCCCCTCGCCGTTGGGTTCATTGCCTTGTTACTCTACGCATGCCTATGAGCAAACCATCCGATGCCGCATCGTCGCTTTTGCTCGGTACGGGAATCGGTTGCTTTCTTATCACCGGATTTGGACTTGTTCAAGGTCGAATGAATTTTGAAACGCTAAGTTTAGGATGGGTTTTTCCATCCATCGGTCTTCTATTAGTAATACTTTCAAAATCCGTACTTTCAGGAACAGGTCCACTAGCACGCACTTTTCCAGATGAAGACGACGACATGTTGTCTGAACGCGTTCGAAGCGAAATAGAAACCACATTGAAAGATGTAAGCGTAGGTTCTGCTTGGGCGGAATTAGAAGCAGCTGTACTTGAATCTGAATTAAGTGAAGAATAAAATTTGAGTCATGGCGCCCTTATTCTTCCGCCGAAAGTTGTGAAGAACCCTTCTCTCTTTGTTTGACATGGAGGGTGAGTCCGATACTTGCCATCGCGCCGGGAATCCATCCAAACCAAAGCGAAGCAAGGAATGGTTCATTCCACGAAAAGGGAAGTATTGCGCACATTATAGAGATGATAAGAACCGGGTACAATACGAATGAAGCAGAAGGTGAGGTAACATCACGTTCGATGAACCAGGGAGTGAGTGAGGACCATGGTAAAGCGAGCCAAATTGCTGGAATCAAGAATACAGCGAAGGGAGTAAACATGCAAAGAATAACTGGAGAGAAAACAAGAGTCATTTTCATCCACCATATTTCTGGTCGCGGGGCAGCATCAAATCCAAGTGCGGGTAAGAATTGCACCAACATCATCACTGAAACGGCAACTGCGGCCACCCAAAATCCATAAACATAGGGTCCAAGACCAGAGCCAAAAACACCAATTTCATCGAGATGGAGCGGCGTCAAAACGAGGACGAAAAGAGCCATTGTTGCAGCCAAAACCAACATCCCCCAACTGCGCCCCTCACCATGATTGAGTTCGGCTTCTATCTGAACGGCCGGTTGAATGATTATGGCCAAGCACATACCCAGATGGAGCAGGAGAATGAGTGGTAAAAGCAGACCGAGTTCAGGAATTCTTTGTAACCAACCTTCATCGATGCCAAGCGCCAGTGAGAGCCAAACAATTGTGATCAAGGCCAAGAGCAGAACTTTGTATCGTGCTCTTCGAGCGAGTGTTTGAAAATTGGCACCGGCAAAAAACAATGTCGAGACAGCAAAAAGTTCACCCCCAAACATTGTCAAGCCAGCGAATAGAAGGAGTGGTACAAGAGTATACCAAGAGGGAATCGTTCCTATTGTACTCACGGGCAACAGATCTGTAGCGTAATAGGCAGATTCAGGAAAGAGAGTGGCTGAGGAGAGCAAGAGAATCAATCCTGAAAACATCATCAGACGATTGCGAAAACTGTGTCGTAAATCGCTTCGTGCGTTCGCCAAACTTGGTAAATGCTCAGAAAACAGTGCGAACAGGAAAATGATTAGAACGATGAATTCAATACCACCATCCCCAGTTATCATTAATTTCAAATCACGAGAAGAGAAATCACCTGGGCCCAAGTATTGTCCAATTTCAATATGTGTGAGGTCACGCTGAATCAAAGAGATGAGCCGAACAATCAACATAATCAACAATTGAACTGGAGGCAACCAACGAATGGCAAAAACCGCCTTCGACCAAAAGGGAGTGTTTTTCTGGTTTGCATATTTTTCTACACCTTCATAGAATACCCATGCAAAGAGACCGAACACGAACAGCGGCAAAAACCACGGCATTGTATCCCCCAACATGGTTGAGGCGGTGGGTGCAAAGCCCTTGAGCATGGCGGAAGCAAGATAGAGAGGAGCCAAGACCCCCAAACATGTCCCGCGACGAATGGCAAGAGCAGGACTTGCTGGTTGTAGCGCGTGATACGCCTTTGGCAAATCTCGTCAAGAATTTAGGTTATGACTTAGATTCATGGATACAATCAGCGACCACATCCTTGCCTGAAACCCTCCGCGTCACACGCGCTCGCCATGATAAAGATTGGACAGAATCACAGCTTCGAGAACTCGGGGGCCAACCTCTACCTTGGGCTGAAGACGGTTTTGCTTGGCAAATGCCCTTTGCACGCGGTCAAGCACCAGATGTGAGGAGCAAATATATTCTTAATTTACTGCATGAATCTGGCCGTATAACTCGCCAAGAAGCAGCCAGTATGCTCCCAGTGGTTGTCCTTAACCCGCAACCGGGAGAATTGATATTGGATCTGTGTGCTGCGCCCGGTTCCAAAGCGACTCAAATCGCCGAAGCAATCGCGCCAAGCGGAGTTGTTATTGCCAACGAACCAATATCTGGCCGAGTCAACATGCTCGTATCGAATAGAGGGCGCCTCTCGACTACAAATATGCTCATCAATCAACAAGATGGCCGACATATTGGCCGCATTCCCCCTCCTGGCTACGATGGTATTGTGGCGGACGTTCCATGTACAGGTTCAGCAACAACTCGAAAAAACAGAAATGTATGGTGGAAGTGGTCGCCAAAAGAAAGCCGTACCTTGTTCCGTTTACAAGTTGAAATTACACTGAGGGGGGCCAGTCTTTTACGCCCCGGTGGAAAGTTAGTCTATTCGACATGCAGTATCGATCCGTGTGAAAATGAGGCAGTCGTTGCTCAGTTACTTCGTAAATTGCCTTATTTAGAACTCATCGATATCGATGAAACAAGGCTTCCGGGTATGAAACTCCGGTCAGGACTTACCGATTGGGATGCACTCGATGAACAGGCAGAAATCCTTCCAAGAGGCGAAGAAGTTGCCCAAACAACATTTCTTCAACCCGCCCACATGAGTCCAGCAGCGCGCCTTCATTGGAATGAATTACTGGATGAGGAAATTGAAGAATCCATTGAATTACGCATACAATCTGAACTTTCTAAATGTCGTCGCCTTATCCATCATGATAACGACACAGGCGGCTTTTTTGTCGCCTTGTTTCGCCATCGCCCCGAAGCAACCCCGGAGGGAATTGCAAAATCATTCATTCGAAAGCGAAAATCTTCACTTCACTCCGATTGGGTGCCTTTGGTTCTCGACCAACCCCAAACCAATCGCCACACGATTTATTCAGCAAATCCAGAAACTGTTGACGAAGCCAAAACAAGGTATGGCATAGATGGAACTGGTTTGTCTTGGTGGACGCGTGGCAAGAGATTAAACATCGCCCCAAAGATGGTCGAAGAGCGAATTTTTAATCAAAAATGTCCCAACAAGCGTGGCAATCTCTGGCCGGAAGGAACGTTCCATCCACTCAAATTAATTCATGTCGGTTTACCAGCCTTTACCAAGAAACGAGACGCGTGGCGCTCTCGTCAAGAAGCAGTACCTGCCCTCCAATCTCTTATTACTGGGTCGAAACATAGCATTTCTACTGACACCTTAACTCGGTTGTTGAAAGGCTGGGCTCCGATGATGGAGGATTATAATAGTGAATTTGAGCCTATTGAGGTCGATGGCCCACTCTTACTTTCCAGCCAGTTGCCCAGCGGTGAGGCATTGATTTCAGCATGGGCTGGAGCACGTTTAACATTGATGCTGGATGAGAAAGGTAGGGATATTTTACGACTCAAACTTGGTATGCCTTTCCAAGCTGATGACGAGGAAGAGTGAGATTTATGCGGATTCATCTATTACTCATTATTATTTTCTTAAGTATCGTTGCATTACCATTCGCCTCTCCTGAAGATACCGGGAATTTTAACCTCGTCGCTTCGAAAGCACTCCCAGAACAAAGCAGCCCTGACACAGTAATACACGAAAATTTTCTCCCTCAAGATGGGCCTTATGAGGTCAAGAATTCACCCGACATGATTCTCCTTTCCTGGTGGAAATGGAGTGAAGAAACCAATTCCGACTGGCCGGATGATGATGCACAATCACGACTCGGTGAACTGGGGCTTGAAGATGGAACCATGGCGCTGTTCAACGAAGAGCAAGGCGATAACCTCACGCTCGAAGAGGGGCTTACTTTGGGTCGTCAGCATTCACGTGAGCAGCAAGTTTTGTCCCTAGAGGGGTCGATAGAAATCGTGAGCAATGAACGCAATCAATGGTTTCTTCGCTTCCCAGTTGAAATGACGCCGCTTGTGAATTTAAGTGAAAACACCGTACTCTATTTTTTTGTTACTGAGGACGACGCTACAGACCATCATGGCCGCCAAGCAACTCATTTAGTCCGTGACATGAAACCCGAAATTGGATTTTCTAACAATCAAGGAAATACGACTGAAACAATATGGGAGATTCCACCCGAACACCTTCTTGCAGCAGGTATTGATTTAGAATCGAATCCATACGGTTGGCACATCACGTTGGCTTTTTTTGGTGAAGTTGAAGGCGATGACACCAATCGATTACTTGCTTTGTACCACACTTCTTTACCAACGCGATGGGAAAATAGTACAACCGGACATTTCGCCCTCCCAGTTTTCTTACTCATTTTTGCCAGTGTTCTTGCTTCAGGGGCAGTGGGTAGCGCGATGAAAAGAGAAAAAGGAATGCCGAAATTAAATGCTGAATGGGCCGCAGGAGAACATCTAGCCGCTAATTTCACACTACACTCAGGCAATCAAAAAGTTACGGTTAAGTCCTGTGAAGCCGAACTTCCATGGAGCATTAAAGGCGGATTTAAAACCAAACTAATTCCCCCCCACTCCGAAATAAAATTCACTCTTCGATTCAAAGAACGATTTGATACCGACTGCCAAATTTCCTTGGGTCTTGAAGTCGAAGAACTCGGAACTTGGACCCAATACCTTCGCCTTCCCACTCCAATCCACCTTTCAGCAAAGAATGGGCAAAGTGTTGAAACCTATGAACAAGAAGCATCGAATGGTGAACCCAATGAATCTCGATGAAACCGACCGGGCGCTCTTGGCCGCCATGCTTGAAGATGCTCGAATCAGTCAACGCGCGTTGGCCCGGAAGATTGGAGTCGCCCAAGGAACGGTCCTCAACCGGATTCGACGAATGGAAGAGGCAGGCATCATAAAGGGCTACAGCATCATCTTAGATCCAGCATCAATGGGCTGGACAATGACCATTATGGCAGGACTTCGCATCGTTAAAGGAAGGATGATTGATGTTCAGAAAAAAATCGCTGCCGACCCTCGAGTGTTTGCTGTTTATGATGTGACGGGTGAATGGGATTCAATGGTTCTCGCCCGAGTCAAAGACCGTGAAGACCTCGATAATTTAACAAAGACAGTTTTCACACACGACGGTGTTTCGCGTTCGTTCACGCACGTGGTACTCAACACGGTCAAGGAAGATGGTATGCCGAAACCGCCTTCAGAATAATAATTCAGGTATTGAATTCGGCAGGGTCCTCTTGTTCGATGAAGGGCGACAAGTTGACAGATAAGCTCTTCAACGATTCCACGACACGCGTTTCTGGTTTCAGTGCTTTCAATAAGTGATTACGCAATACATGACACACCTTTACATCGAGACTTTCAAGACGCTGTGTAAGGGTTTTTTGTAACCGCCCACCCGTCCGGTCCCAATCCATTAAAAGGCAAACGCTTGGCCCGCCATCAGCGTTACGGGTGCCGTATTTTTCGTATAAATACGTGATAAAACGGCCCAAATCCCAACCCCGATTGAGTACTTCAAGTGGCCCAACAAAACCGAGCGCCTCCAAAGCAACACGGTCTCGCTTTCCTTCAAGAATTATCGGCCAATCGCATTCCCGATTTTTTTTACGAGCCTCGCCCAAAGCCAAACCTGCGACCGCAAACCGTTCTGCGGCATTGCCGCTTCCGAGTGAAGATCGATTTTTCGGGTCGCGCATTCACTCCTCCTCCAAGTGTGGTCCAAGCAGTTGAATTAGCAAGTCAGCGGAGATGTTTTCAATCCGCACTTTCTTACTTCTCGATGTCGTTCCACCGACAATTCGCAATTGAGTTTTAGGAATATTAAGTGATGTGGAAAGAACATGTAATACTGCATTGTTGGCTTTTCCTTTTTGTGCCTCAGCACGAACTGCGACCGTCAAACGCCCCCGCCATTCATTGAAGCCAACAATACCCTGTCGTTTAGCTCCGGGTTGAACTTCGACTTCGAGCATAACAGCCCCATCCAATGTGGATTGAACACAAGAAGAAATTGCCATCGAATCAATCAATGAAAGACCGTTTATCAACCTGCCATCTACTTGCGGCATTCGGCAAAACAAGCAGATGTGTCAAATGGGAAATTTTTGCATCATTTTAATGCCTGAAAAGGGCTTGATAAAAGGCATGAACGGTAGAGGAAAAATACAACGCGTAGCACCCTGTAATCCACAAGGGTTTAAGTCCGGTACCATCGGCCCTAATAATGAGGATAATCTATGCCCGCTGAAGACACAGTTTTCAATGTCGTGTATGACAAATATATGTTTTGGAGTATCCTCGTGGGTATATTCACCTTCGGTTGGATGTTTATCGCTATGCTGCGATACCGCGACGGCGTTGAACCCGATACCACTGAAAAGTACCACATCGAAGTTGGTTCATTCCCCGTTGATAGCCACAACACAAAATTGGAAGTCGCCTTCTATGTGCTGCCAACAATTCTTGTTGTTTGGCTCACAATGATTGCTTTGGCCTCTAACTATTCTTCATGGTCCATTCCAAGTGATGAAGATACCTTCAATGTCGACGTCATTGGAAAACAATGGTTTTGGGAATTCCACTATCAAGAAGAACTAACTTGGGAAGATGACCCAAGGGAAACTCACATCGATGTCGATTGGTCTGGAAGTGCACTCACGGTCGATACCCACGGCTCAGATGCTACGAATGTAACCGTGGAAGTCGATGGCGTAGAATCCAATTATGCTATTGATTTAGCAGGAGAGATGCTTTCTACTTCGGACCTATATATGGATAATAATCTCCACAATGTAGTCTCTGTGTACGATGCTGAAAACAATTTACTTCACACATGGGAACACCTCCCAGTTGGCAAAATCCTTACTTCTGCCGGCGGGGAGCATTTGATTATTCCATGCGATGAGAGCGTCACACTCGACCTCTATTCACGACCACATGACGATTCAAACCCTGCCTATGTCGGTGTTCAACACGCATTATGGCTACCGGAATGGGGCGTTAAGGAAGATTTGGTCCCTGGTCTTGAAGCAGGCACAGTTCTGACCTTCATACCTGATGATGCTGGCACTTTCCCGATAAGCTGCGCTGAATACTGCGGCCTTTATCACTCGAAGATGACCGGAAACATCGATATCGTTGCCCGTGATGGTGCTACGTGTGATGTTGACACAGATATCCCTAAAATGAATTCTCACACCGATGGGGAATCGTCTGGAGGTGAACACTGATGCGTAAGCGAATCACACTTCTTGCTCTAGTACTGCTCATGCTTGTGGCAGCCCCTCAATTTGAGGCTATGCCTACTGGAATTGGTAGTGCAGCAGACGGGGGTTGCAGTTGTCACGCAGGAGCATCACCTGATACGACCGTGCTCGTAACTGGATTACCAGAAACATTCAACGCAAGTGAAACTTATTCCTTCACTGTCACGGTTCAAAACGATGTAATGGACATCTACAACGGCGGCGTTATGCTGTTCGATGACGATGGCAAAATGACCACAACCGGATGGAATGGGCGTGCTGGCGGATTTAGAATTCTTAGTTCCGGGGGCATGGTTTCTACAGTCAATGAATCACTCAGTCAAGAAATGGACGGAGGGCTCACACATACAGAGGCTGCAAATACCGTCCGAACTTGGGATTTTGAATGGGTCGCTCCCGCTGACGATTCCAAAGTTGTCGAATTTACCATTTATGGTAATGCAGTCAATGGTGGCGCTGCTGCTGGTGGCGATGAATGGAATCAAGCGGATATTTCAGTTCCTGGATTGAATGCAGATGATACCGGCCCCTCTGCTCGTGCTTTGGTTGTTCTTCTTACCGCCATTGGCCTTTCTCTTGGAATGGTTTTACTGGGCGTCCTGTGGATATTCTACACCCGTGCTCCTGAAACATTCACTATTGCTAACTTTTGGTCATACCTCAAACCTTGGCTGACTACAACCGATCACAAAGAGGTCGGAATTCTCTACTTCTTGTATGGATTCATCTTCTTCCTTGTTGGTGGAGTGTTGGCACTTCTGTTCCGTATTCAACTGGCCTTACCCGAGAACACATTCTTGACCGAGACCGAATACAACTCCTTCTTCACCCTTCACGGAACGACGATGATTTTCTTGGCTGCTATGCCAATGATTGCAGGTTTCATGAACTATGTGTTGCCGCTTCAAATCGGTGCAAAGGACCTTGCTTTCCCTCGAATTAACGCAATGGGTCTTTGGCTTTTGGTCTTCTCAAGCCCATTGATTTACGCAGGAATTTGGTCCGGTGAAGGTGCAGATATCACCTGGGTCATGTATCCTCCATACTCTTCGTTGACCGAAGCCAGCCTCGGCGCAGAAATGGCCCAATATGGCTCGAATCCTGGGACGACCGCTTTCATTTCTGGAATGCTGATGCTTGGCGCATCTTCGACTCTTGGTGGTGTCAACTTCATCACCACGGTGTTTACCATGCGCGCACCAGGTGTTGGCTGGATGAAGATGCCGTTGTTCTCTTGGTCTGTCTTCGTCAGCGTTTTCATGCTCTACATGTCACTTCCTGCTTTCGTCATCGGTGTGGCTTTCCTCTTGTTCGACCATACGATAGGAACGGTGTTTTTCACCTCTGGAGGCGACAGTTTACTGTTCCAGCATTTATTCTGGTTCTTCGGCCATCCTGAAGTCTACGTGGTGATTGTACCGGCCTTCGGAATCGTCTCTGAAGTTTTGGCTACTAGTGCACGGCGTTCGATATTTGGTTACAAATCGATGGTCTTTGCAATGGCCGGCATCGGAATTGTTGGTTTCATTGTCTGGGGCCACCACATGCTCACCTCTGGAATGGACCCATTCTGGCGAGCCGCATTCATGATTACTACGATGGCTGTAGCGATTCCAACGGGTGCGAAAGTCTTCAATTGGCTGGCGACGATATGGGGCGGTAGCCTTGTCATGCGCACCCACACCCTGTGGTCGCTTGGATTCCTCATCACCTTCACGCTTGGTGGAATTTCTGGAATGTTCTTCCCTGTTGCAGGTATGGACATGCACTTCCACGATTCATACTTCGTGGTTGCTCACTTCCACTATGTCTTCATCGGGGGAACTGTCTTCGCCCTCTTCTCCGGTATTTACTACTGGTATCCAAAGGCTACAGGTAAGAAACTCGACGAAACTCTCGGGCTGTGGCATTTCTTGATTGGATTCTCTGCATACAATGCTACGTTCTGGCCTATGCACGCTCTTGGAATCATGGGCATGCCTCGCCGAACACACAGCTATACTGTAGAAAGCGGTTTTGCAGAATACAACATGGCAGTCAGTATCTTTTCGCTAATCTTTGGATTAAGCCAACTCTTACTGGTATGGAATATCATCAAGTCAAACCGGCATGGCGAACCTGCTGGTAAAGACCCATGGGGTGGCTGGTCGCTTGAATGGGCAACTACTTCTCCGCCACCGACGCCGTCATTCGACGAGATACCAATCCAGGGCGATATGAACATCAAGTATGGCCATCATGCACCTTCTTCAAAACCTTCCATAGGCGATAGATTATGGAAAGCCAAACCCAAAGCCATTGATGTCAAGGAGGTGGAAGAATGAGCGGATACGAAGAGCACGTTGAGAACGGAATTTGGATGCGCGCAGTGATGATGGGAGGAATCTTCCTTACCATCGGAGTTTTGCTGTTCGCTACACTTGGCGTTGTAATGGCAGATGCTAAACACGAGACTTGGGCAGAATTAGAGGACGATTACCACCATGAAGAAACCGTACTCACAGCCCAAGACAATATATCTGCACATGATGCTGAAGAACTCGAACACCTTCACCACGAAGTCGAACAAGCCCATCTCTCGTATTTGTCGTATCGAGTCTCTGGAATTACCATACTTTTGATGTCGATTGCATATGCAACGTTCATCGGTGTTGGAGGCTTCCTTAACGCCAGTAAACCAAACGCGGACCATAGTGACGATCACAGTGACGACCACGGTAGCGGTTACGGCGACGACCACCACGGTTCTGCTTCGCCAATCATCTTTGCTTTCGGTATCATGCTCTTTTTGGCAGGATTCCCCGACTTTGTCATCGCTTGTAAGGCGATGTTGAGCGCGGATGTCACCGCAGACCTCGGTATGCTGACATTGAGCTTGGTTGGCTTACTGACCATTGTTGTGGCAGTTTCCAACTGGTGGTCCGAAGATTTACCATTCAAAGGTCATGGTGAACAAATTGCATCCTCGTTCCCATTCGAAGGTGAACACATCCGAAAGGCGGGTTTGTGGGTCTTCATCATGTCTGAGATTATGGTTTTCGCAACCTTCTTTTCCTCATATCTCCGTATGCGAACTGAATGGTGTACTGACTGGGCTATCCGTGATGGTGTTGAAGCCTGTAAGGACGTCCCTGAAGGAACGGTTGTAACCGCATCGGATTTGCTGCGATACGATTTCGCAACCTTGCTTCCTGGTGCAATCAACACTTTTGCATTAATTATTTCATCCTACACAATCGTCTTGGCATTGAAGGCTGCAAGGAATGCTAAATGGGAGGCACCAACTGGTTTCATGGGCAAACTTATGCCAACCCGAAAGGCAGCAATTCGAAATTATCTAATTGCAACTCTCTTGCTCGGTTCGTTGTTTATCGTCCTCAAACTTGTTGAGTGGAGCCATTTGGTTGCAGAGGGCTTCGATATCGGAACCGTTCAAGGTTCCATCTTCTACATCGCTACGGGTGCGCACGGACTGCACGTCTTCATTGGCTTGCTGGTTATGTTGTATCTCATTTTCAAAGCCGACACAGTCGGCTTTGATGAAGACAATGCACAGGGTATCGAATACTTCGGTCTCTACTGGCACTTTGTCGACTTGGCTTGGGTTGTTATCTTCCCAGCATTCTATCTATATTGAGGTGAAAAAATGGGCGAACATGTTGAATTTATGGGCAAAGATATTTATTTCTGGAATTTCCTAGTCTTGATGTTCCTCACTTTTTTTGAAGTTGGCGCAGTATTTTTTGATACAGTTCCTGGAACAAAAATTGCGATTACGAAAATGACTGTATGGATTATTTTAATTGTCGTTGGTATCGTCAAAGGTTTCGGAATCGCAGCTTTCTTTATGCACTTGAAAGACGACCCTCGTATCTACACTCGAACAGCACTGTTCCCTGTGCTGTTCGTAATCTTGATGCTTTGGGGTATCGGTTTGTCAAACCCTGCTGGCGTTACTGACCTTCCAAGTTGGTGCATGCCAAACTGGGATTATGCAGTGACACGGTGAACGGATTTCATAGTCGGCAAAGGTTTGATAGGTTCGGGCTCCCGGATATTTACTATGGGCAAAGGGGCGTTCCTCACCGTTTTGATTGCTGGTTTGCTCCTCATTGCATCTACGCCACTATCTTCCGCATACAAGGGTCACCAGTTATCACGCGCAGAAGTCCTTGATTTCACCCTCATCGATCAGCATAACGAGAATTTCACCTTCTCTCAAAGCATCTCTGAAGTCCATGTCGTTGCGTTCATATTCACTCGCTGCATAGATGTCTGCCCTGTTATTACCCAATCACTCAAATTAGTTCAGAATGGTCTTTCAGAATCCGATGCTAAAGAAGTTCAATTTATTTCTATTTCCGTCGATCCACGTTATGACACCCCGGAGCGTCTTGTGGAATTCACAGGCCTACATGGAGTTGAGTGGCCACATCTTACCGGCGATTCAGAAACGCTTGCAAATGTCTACAACTCCTTTGGTGTCATCGTTCAAGAAGATGTAATTGAAGCACATGTTGCGAATTCCGAATCAACAGTGACCTATGTCGATACTTCTGGTAATGCTAGTGAATTGATGTTTGAACCAACGGGATGGACACTGAATGAAATCATCGCAGAAGAAGCAAATTGGACCATCAATGCAACTTTCGGTCAATTTGGTCACATGATGAAAGCAATTAACGGCGTTGAATCCTCTGATGATTGGTATTGGTCACTGAAGATTTTCAACACCTCTTCAATGGCTTGGGAAGAGTCCATGCTTGGAATTGACAGTATAGATGCATTGGAAAACGAACATCTCGCATGGGCAGCATCTAATGCAAACACTTCGGTTCTCGCCCCTGCTCCACTGAATGAATCCAATGCTTCGATTCAAATTCTCTATCCAGATAATACAACCGACAAGCATTCACTGCAAACTGATTTTAACGGCTACCATCTTGCGAAAGGCGCATTTGCTGGAGCGGGGATGAATGCTTCATTTAGCATTGGAGAATCCGGATATTTACTCGATGCTATTGATGATGTTATCAGCCCAAGTGACAAGTCATGGCATTGGTCGATGTATACTTGGAACACGAGTATTCCAGGCTGGGAGGTCTCAATGATTAGTGCTGATGATTTGATTGAACCTGGCTACATTGCTTGGGCGCCAAATACAACTAATATTTCTGAAATCCCGATACCCGAAACATTGCAACCGAAAAACGAAATGGCCCCCATAGTATGCGGCGGCAATGGTTGGGAAATGGGCTCGGGTGAAGGAAAACATTGCATGTGTGATGAAGGCTATGAATGGGCAGAAGATGACCGCTTGTTATGCATCAGCAACGGCGAGGCCGAAATTGATTTCTCAGTAGGGCATTCAACAATCACCTACATCATGGATGGAATGAAGCCAAAAATTGCTTGGACTGGTGATTCGTGGAAAGCCGCTGATTTCCGAGCAGATCTAGAAGAAGTCATTTCTTCACAGTCTTCTTCTTCAAATTCGGGGGCGGCATTGCCCGGAATGACGCTCCTCGCCGCAGTTTCCGGTATAAGTTTCGCCGCAGTCATCGTTCATATCCGTTCGAGCGACGAAGATGATGAAGCGTAAGCCTCATATTGAACCGGCATCCGACCTACAGATGCGATAACGGGAGTTTACATCCCGAATTGTTGCAGAGATCGCATAGCCCGGTATCGCGGTGGACTTGAAATCCACTGTCCCTTGGACACGGGGGTTCGAATCCCTCTCTCTGCGCCTTCCCCCTTTTGTGGTTAGTATGCTTAGAAATGAATAGAAGAGTTCTCAAACTAAAGCACCCCTCGGTCAATCATGCGCCGAGTCCTATTTGCCGCCGCCCTCGTTCTCAGCATGACTCTTGCTGGATGTTTAGGGCCATCAACGGCTTCATGGGGGAATGATAGTGGCGAAATAGACGTTCAGTTTACACAGGAATTGGCGACGGTCACAAGCGAATTAGGCTCTGAAACTGAGAAAATTGCCGATATTCAACCGGTTGGCTGTTTATCGGACGGCTCTAACAAAACTCTGTCAACCGCCGAAGATGCTCAAGATAGCCAATCGATCGGAACAGTTTCGTTTACTGGCTATCTTGCAGCAAGCCATTTTTATTCATCCCATTCTGAGTCAAATGGAGCGAGAGGGCTTGACTTTGGTGTAACTACAAGTGTTGCCATTGAACGCATGTCTTTTGACATGGCGGAAAATGTTGTTGATGGTGAAGGGTCTAGAATCGATGTCAAGAATTGGGATCAGCCGCTTATGCCTGAAACTGGAGCAGGCTCAGTCGACCTTGATGAAATCGACCAAGATTCAGAATCAAGTTGGTATATTCTAGGGCTCATTCCAACCTCGGAAAACATTCAATATGGATTGACTTCTTTGGATGAATGGCACCAAGCCGTCACCATCGATGGTTACCTCGTTGAAAAGATTTCAAGCGGAAATACTCAAGGATATTATAATGATTATCAGACAGTGGATGAAGACTGCAGTCTTGCAATCGGTTCAAACAACAACGAAAGAATCTATGTTTTGGTCACACGCATTGTATTAGATGGAGCCACCATCAGTTCAAACGGTGACTCAGATGAAGAATGGGTCCACGGGGACGTCGCCTTCGTTGGTCGAACCGGATATATTCTGTTTTTCTTGGCCTTCGGTGTCGGTGGAGGGTTGGGGGCATTCATTCTTTCGAAAATGTTCGTATTACAAGGAGCAAAATCGACCATGAGGACGCTTCTTGGTAAATCCGGTATGGATTCCATCAAGAAAGTAAAGGAGGATGTTAAAGCAGCTAAATCAGCAGGATTAATATCTCCCACAGAGCGTAAAAAAGAAGCTCGGAAACAAGCTTCTAAAAACAAACCACAGGAATCAAAGGATAAATCCTCTGAACCGGCTCTCGCTGGTTTTGATCTCGATAGTGTCCTTTCATCAGGCCCGAGTATGGGCTCAACAAACGAATTTGGTGGTCGTGAGTCATCGGTCGTTGAAACAATTGAATCACAGGAAATGGAACAAGAAATTATCGACCAATCTTCAGTCATATCTGGGCCAACGATGCATTCTTCAATTCCTCCCAGACAAGCTCGTTCAAGTGTTACTTCAAACAATCCTCCAACGCAGCAGAGAGAGCATTTCACTTCATCTGCCCCATCCTCGAAAAAACCATCTGCCCCTACAAAGAAGAAATCAGTTCGTAAGAGAAAAGCAGCGCCACCTCAAGAGAAACAGGTATGGGAAGAAACTCAACCTGAGCCACAACCTGAGCCACAAAAAGAGACTCGCAAGAGCTTTGATGAACCTGAAGAAGACTTCTCAGACTTCTCATTCTGAGTCCCATTCAACCTGTTCAGCACCTCGAACAGTGATTTGATTTTGATGCCATGCAAGAGTAGCAGGTAATCGAATCACAGGCTCTCCATCTGCTTGGATATAGGTGTCGTGTCCTACCGGAACATCTGATGCATTCCCATTTGAATCGATGGGTCGAAGTTGAACACGATTGGCATCGCGCTGATATATACCCCATTTGCCAACATGCTTTCCTTTCTTGATCGGACCCATCAGCATCAACATTTTTAGTCGATTGAGATACCCTGCAATGACAATACTGCCGCTTTTCCGGGTTGGATACATATTGGGCACAATTCGATACCCTCCACCGAATGTTTCACCGGTTGTTGCAGCAAAGACACTGATACTGAATCGTTTAGGTTCTTCATCATCAACCACCATCTCGACTTTTCTCCGAGGCCAAAATGGAATTGAAGTAACGCCAAGGTAGGTGTATTTCTTTGGCCCATGGATCCATTTTGCTCGGCGAAGTTTTGCTCGACTAATATCCGAAGTGATTCCAGCATCAGTTTCAAGAAAGACCCATCGCACAACAGTTCCAGTATTTTCAGGTTCTCCATCCCAAGGGTTTGCCTGTGGGGCTGGATATTCACCTTCTTCTCGGCAAGGATAGCCTTCAAGTCTCCAAGCGCCACACTTCCTGTCAACACCGTGAGCAATGATTTTGATAGCAGCATCAATATCAGTACGTGGAATCCCATGAGTAATTGCGTAATCATTTCCTGAACCATGAGGGATTTGGGCGAGAACTATGTCTGAGCCACGTAAACCACTAGCGACTTCATGAGCGATTCCATCGCCTCCAACAGAGACGACGACTGGTGGTTTTCCTTCACTTTCTCCGCCTTTTCCAGTCTCTTCCCACAGGCGCCGGATTTCATTGGAAAGTTCTGCACCATGACCGACCCTTTCAGTAATGTAGGCTTTCACTTCAAGTCCAGCCTCTTTCATTTTCCCCTCTATTGAGGGCCAATTCTTGCCACAGGTAAAATCGCGACTGGCTGGGTTGACAATGCAGTGCACTAAGGGCATGTTATCTCCACCCTGTTTCATTGACATGAACTCTTCGCTATTCTTAGTCAAAGCAAGACCTCTTCAAGGAACGTCCATTCGGCTTCACTGGAGGGTTACCATGAACTGGTCTGATGAAGATGTCAAATTCATGACGCGCGCTCTTGTTGTTGCTGAACAAGGACGAGGCAAAGTCTCACCCAATCCGTTAGTTGGTTGTGTTTTAGTCAAAGATGGCAGCATCATTGCAGAGGGCTGGCATGACCACTTAGGTGGCCTGCATGCTGAACAAATGGCAATTCATGATGCTGAATCAAATGGCCATATATCAAACGGTGCAACCGCTTATGTCACTCTTGAGCCTTGTAACCACTTTGGCCGAACTCCTCCATGTACTGAGGCATTGATGTGGGCGGGGGTCAAAGAAGTCATTGTTGCTCACTACGACCCGAACCCGACGGTTCGTGGCAAAGGAATTCAAGTTCTCCAAGATGCAGGAATTCAAGTTCGTCAAGGCCTAATGGAAGCAGAGGCTGCAATCCAAATGCGGTTTTTCTTGCATTGGTGCCAACAGCGGCGTCCATTGGTAACTGTCAAAATGGCCGTTGATGCCAATGGCTCGGTCGATGACCGAAGCCAACAAGCTCAGCGTTTCACTTCTGAAGCCTGTCTTGACCAGGTTCATGCGCTTCGAAAAGAATGTGATGCGGTACTTGTCGGAGTGGAGACGGTTGTCCGTGACAACCCCCAATTGACAGTTAGGCGTGTTGAAACGGAACGCCAACCACTTCGTATCATCATTGACCCGAATCAGAGGACTCCAGAAGAGGCAACCTTACTCAATGATGAACATGAAACGCTTGTGATGGGGAAAGAATTCAACTCCCTACCCGCTCTTCTTAATCTTCTAGGCGATAAAGAAATTCAGCGCCTCATGGTCGAAGGTGGTCCGAAAACCATTGGCTCATTTCTTGACCAAGGTTTGGTTGATGAGTTCTACCTCATCCACAGTGAAGTTACGCATCAACAACCAGTGGCATCAAACATAGATGCAGCCCGTCTTTCTTCGGCAGGTCTCTCTCATACAACTACAGAAACATGGGGAGAAGAAACCGTTCACCTCTGGGCGCGTTTATGAGCCAATTATTTTAGCGAGTACCAAAGAACCACTAACTGCCTATTCCTCTTCTTTTACGGAGTCAATTTGATGAGTTCTAAATCGGTCTTTAAGTTTCAAAAACTTCTTCTCAAATAAATGGTAGGAGAGTGGTACAGTAATGCATAATAAAATCAATCCAATTACTGGATTTAGGGGCCATTCTTGACCATCATTGCGAGACGGCCCCGTTGAAAGGTAGAATCCCTGCCAGAGATAAATTCCGTAAGAAACTGTACCGATATATTTGATTGGAGCAAACTCAAGAGCCGCCACTGTTTTTGATTCCTGGTTGATATAAACCCAAAGTATTGCAGATAATACTCCTGCAATTCTACAATATTTCGAAATTCTTTCATCTCCTTCAAACCAAAAATCAACACCAAAGCCCATGATAAACACTATTGTAAGGACGATAGATATTGTTGGCAGATTGTTAAATTTCTCCCAATATTTTGAATGGATGAAACTAGCCCCCAAACAACCACTTAGCAAATATATCGCTGCACTTGAAGTACGCCAATGTAAACGATAAGTCAGATCTAAATCGGTCTCAGCGTAGAGATAGTTTTGTAGAACTTGCAATGAATATATCATCATAATCAATACTACAGCTATCGATGAGCCACGTGCTTTTATTTTTGTTAAAACCACAAATATTAGGGGCCATATGATGTAGAAATGTTCCTCAACAGCCAGCGACCACGTATGATCAAGGATACTGTTGTATTCAGACCTTGGTGTATGGTTGAACCAATAAATCGCAGCCATAAATAATTGCTTAGGAGTTGTATTTGTTTCAATGAAAAATCCAAGAGTGAAAAGAGTGATGATAAAGAGGTAAAAAGCAGGGAATATCCGCAAACCTCTACGAATGATGAATTGTTTTAGATTCACAGAACCAGTTTTTTCATATTCTAAAAATAATAAATGTGTAATAAGAAAACCTGACAGAATGAAGAATATGATTACGCCGCCAGAGCCGTAAACCAAACTATACATGGGGGATTTGTCATCGTACCATTCGATGAATAAGTGAAGGTGGGTAACTACAACCATCATTACAGCATATGCTCTTATTCCATCGAGGCCTAAGATTCGCCCCATAAAGTAAGGCGTGATGCTATACTCTAAAAATTAAATATTTAGAACGAACATTTTTGACCTTTCGCGGTATGTTTTGCGATGGAGCATACCCCTCCTTGCTCGAAGGTTATCGGGGAGCCTCTACATTCGGACACAGTGGGCTTCTCTGAAAACGAATCATTGATTCATTCAAGCGATTGAAGGGTCCATGTGGAATTGGTTCATTCCCAAATCACGATAGATTTCTGGCATTTCACCATTCTTGGAATAGAGATAAAGTGCGGTGACTGCAACTTGTTCAGCAGCATTGGTCCATGCGATAGCAGTAGCGATTCCGATTGCACCGATTCCTAAACCGATGAACCATAGTGGGCCTAATGCAACCATCATTCCAAAGGTGATTATTGCGATTACAACGACGAAGAAACCTCCAATAAGGCCAATCCCAAGACCTGAAGTGATATTCTCTCCCCACGATTTGAAAAACATACTCTTGCTCGATTTGAGACTGTCACCAAGACTCTTGTTTTCGAGAATCATATGTGGTATCATGAAGAACGTCATCATCCACCAAACCGCTGCTCCGATTGCCGATAGAATCATTGCAAAGACTGCAGCGCCACCTTTCTGCTCTCTTGCTGCCTGATTCAAAACCTTCAGCAACAGTCCTACAGTTCCTGCGATGACTCCCCAGAGAATAATGATGTGGATTTTTTTCATTGCTGCGGACACACCATCCATGAAATTAGGGTCTCCACCAGTCAGTCGAATATGTGAATTAGCAACGATTGCACTGTTCCAAAAAGTTACAACAATCGAGATTGTCATGTATCCTACAAATACGAATCCCATGTATGCGCCCGTCATCTGCCCTTCTGCATCGACTGCCCATGCTTGTTCAAGGTACTGGGGTATGCTCATTCCAATCATGGTTAAAAGACTCAAGAACCCGCAAATAAACATGTAAATAATCAGTTCAGGGTCTTTCTTAACGACAGACATACTCAACTTACTCATTTTCCATCCGCGACCAATAGTTGCAAAGAATCCCATGGTTGCCCTAGGAGGGAGGGGGTTCATGTGACTGTCGGTAATTTTCTTCACTTATTCGAAGTAACTCACCAATATTCAACGCGTGGCTTCTTGATTCTTAGATTGGTACTTTGGTAATGGAACATATCAGCCAAAAGTGTCTGGAATTCCAAATAACACGGGTGCTTATGCAGGCCGAGAGTTTTAGATTCATTTGAAAGGCGAATTAAGACGAATTTCGGCCGATTACCATGAGAAATTAACCATTCATGCGCCACTTGAATGTAAGCGATACGAAGCGATTCACAAAATGCTTCACCAACAGATTGCGACCCAAGAGAAAGCAATGATGGCCAATCATCAGGCACCCAATCGGAATTGAAATGTTTCCATGAAGGTTTGAAGACTGCTTCCGCATATGACCGTTGGATTGGGCGCAATTTACTTTCTAACTCTGCGACAAGGTTCTTTCGGGCAAATGCTTCAGAAAGTTTCTCGACATATTCGGGATATGCTGGAGGGTCGATAACCACCGAAAATCTCGCCTTACTTGTTCCCAAGTGCGGATATATATCCCATTCCTGTGTCGGGTTATCATTGAAGTCATATTCATTTCTCTCCCACTTTTCATCATCTAATTCAGGTGGTGGTGGTGGTGGCAATTCTTCTGGATAAATGACCACTCGGGCGCCAGAGTTCGAGAGTGTATCCAGTAATGTCTCAGATATTTTTTCACCTCGAACAATGATGCGGCGATTCTCAATAGGAACGTCAGATCTACGGATTTGAGAGAGGAATGTAAAGAGGTTGTCAATTTTCGAACTGGCAATCTGTTCGACATCTTCTGCGGAAAGAGCCCACGAATCGATTGGAATTCCAGGTGTGTCTGAAAACAATGGAGTTGAACGCATTGAAACCCAGTTTTCGTAGGCTTGAACATTTTCAATTTTTTCATCACCACGGATACGCAGTAAGTCATTTTGCCACTGAGATAGTTGTTCAGGATTAGTATTTTCAATTGTGAGATCCCCATAGGTATAACCAGTGTATGCCGTCGTGGGTGGAGCGTTATCAGTCGTTATTTCAAGGTCACCTTCTTGTCGAGATTCAAGGTATTCCTGTTGCCTTCTTTGGCGGCTTGCCATACGCGCAATCGGGTTCAAAGATTCTTCGAGCGCGCCTCCAACTTCCTCAACCGCTTGTTCGACATCTTCTCCTGCCTCAACAATGTTGACAAACGAACCACCACTTGCGCCACTCACTTGACGGAATACATTGACTGAATCGTCAGGTAATCCAAGGCCGATAATATGAAATTCGACATCAATGCCGATTTGTTTGATCGCTTCAATGCACGGTTGAAAGCCACGCACTCCATTGAATGGTGGTGGAGAACTCATGTCCATTCCATCGCTGATTAAGAAAAATAACCAATCGACACTGTCTTTACCAAGTTCTTCTGCTTCTTCGACCAAAAACTTCCATAGATAGGTTCCACCGCCGGGCTTTGGAAAACGAATATTCATCAAATCTTCATGGCTTCGGAAGTCGAGAGGTGCGAGAACACGAGAACGCCCTCTACTGTTTATTGTCGAAACTTTTGTTTGGCGGTCTTTGAAAGTTGGAACTAGATTTTCCCACATCGCTTTGGCAACTAAGTGCTTCTTAACCCGTCCTTTGAGCCCAAGACCGCGTGCTATATTACGTAAGACTGAACTTGAGTTTCCACTAAAACCTTCATCCATTTCGCCTTGAATTCGTTCATTCATTGAACCAGAGGTGTCGACATAAATTGCAATTTTTACCATGTTGAAGCCCCCCCGTATGTAGGTTATAGGCTCCGATATATCATTTAACAGTACTTATCTACCTCTTTTT
>Ga0302122_10000026_pt1 | contig 72693 bp, 57 predicted proteins | sample CB21_SCM_MG_FD_203115 | JGI IMG/M metagenome (GOLD analysis project Ga0302122, IMG submission 203115) | Marine microbial communities from Western Arctic Ocean, Canada - CB21_SCM | ecosystem: Environmental > Aquatic > Marine > Oceanic | place: Canada: Western Arctic Ocean | collected 2017-09-28 | reverse complement strand
GGGAGTAATAACACAAGCTAGCGCTATAGAAGTCGCAGCGCGTTCAGAGATAATATTACTGAGCCTACCCCACGACCAAGCTTTAAATGAAACAGTAACTCATATACTCAACAGTCCAGCTGTAATGCTTTCAAAGCCAATACTAATTGATCTTAGTACGCTTAATCTTGCGTCAAAGAAGCGTAATCATGACCGTCTTGCCAATGCCGGCATTAAATTTTTTGATTGCCCTATCAGTGGTACAGGCGCCCAAGCAAAAACAGGTGACATCGTTATATACGCCAGTGGCGAGGTCGACACCTACCATTCTTTAATCCCTCTTTTCAATTGCTTTGCACGATGTGTCTTCTATATCGGAAAATTTGGCCAAGGCACGAAAATGAAGATAGCCGCGAATCTGTTAGTGGCTATCCACAACGTTGCTACAGCTGAAGCGCTCACACTAGCAATTAGCAGTGGTTTAGATGCAGAGATGTTCTGCGAGGTTATTGCTTCTGGAGCAGGCAACTCCAAGATTTTTGAGTTACGAAGCCCGCTGATGGCAAAGGGTACCTATACACCACCCACAATGAAGTTAGCCACATGGGAAAAAGATATGGCGATCATAAAACAATTTACTGAAGAGATGGGGGTGTCTACACCTCTTTTTACAGCAACCTCACCAATCTATGAAGCTGCTATACAGCAAGGCCTTGGTGACCAAGACACTGCCGCTGTTTTTGCTGTTTTACAAAATATGACTGAACGCAGTCAGCCACCAGCAGATAGCAGATAGCAGATAGCAGATAGCAGATAGCGAAGATTTGGTGATGAAAACGCAGGTATTGTCAGTCAACACACATAAATATTTTACTTAATAGGTGCACGGTTATGATAACCCAGGGTTCAAAAAAAAATTCTCATCCTGAGGCAATATGGCCAGGCCTCGAAGCGGGCGTTCCAAAACCACTCATGCCTTATAGCCCGGCTATTAAAGCGGGTGGGTGGGTATTTATTGCAGGTCAACTTGCCAGTGATATGAAGACTGGTTTAGCTCCAGAAATACGGCAAAAAAACCGTTTTTTAAAAGGCAAGCTTGCTCTTGAATCAGACTATGTACTTGGCAACCTAGCCGATACCATTAAGGCTGCCGGCTGTGATATTGACAAAGATATGGTGCGAATTTGGCAGTATTTTGCAACTAATCACCCCACTGTAGCGGAATTTGAGCAAGGGAATAATTGGCCGAAAATAAGCATTGAACCCTATCTAAGATCTCGGCAAAAGTTCGTTAGCAACTGCCCACCATCCTCAAGTGTCGGCTGCAGCGAGCTTATGTGGCGAGACACGCAACTTGAGGTGGACATGATCTGTTTTGATGATGATCATGAAACTAAGACTTATGGGGTTCCAAGTGGAATGACCTTGCCACCAGGGTCACACGCACCAGCTCTGCGAAGAGGTGACTGGGTATTTTTGTCTGCCGAGTCGGCGCTGGACTGGGATGGCACTAACCCAGATTTGGCTCGCATGGGGGCATCCAGTAACTCAACAATGTGGTTTGGGTCAACCGTTGCCAAGCAGACAGAATACACGCTAGAAAAGCTTGCGCGAATAGCGGAGACAGCTGGAACCTGTTTAGAACAAGCCGTGAAGGCAGAAGTTTATATCGGCCACCCTCGTGACTTTGCCGCGATGGATGAGGTTTGGAAGCATTGGTTTCCCAACAATCCTCCAGCCCGAGTTGTAGTCCCTTACATGGGAATGGGAGTGCGCGGAAGCAGAGTAGAAATTGCCCTCACCTTGCTCGCTAATGATGCGACATTAACTAAGAAAACCATCGAAACCAGTGATGCACCTAGGCAACCTGGCCATGAGCCTCAAGCGGTTAAAGCAGGAAATTTCCTATTCTTTAGCACGCAGATGGCTTTTGACTCTTCAGGCATACTCGCAGAGGGAATGATTCGTCATCCCAATGCACCTTGGTATGGATCTCCAGGTCAAAATCAGATGCGCTATATGATGAAAAATGTAAATAATATTTGTGAAGCTGCTGGGACCTCTATCGATAATATCGTACGTCGAGTTTGCTTTCATAATGATTTGCAGTGGTTTTCAGACTCCATTCAGGAATGGGCTAGTTACTTTCCGGGAGACCGACCCGTATCCACGACTATTGGTATTGCTGGTGGACCGATGGTTGTTGAGGGCGCAAATACACTACTTGATTTAATCGCCTATGTACCGGACTAAACTAACAAGCAGGTAATTTAAAATGATATCGATAGGTTTTCTTGGTTTGGGAAAAATGGGCGAAGTTATGGCGCCATTGCTTCTTGAAGCTGGATATGATCTTTCAGTATGGAATCGTAGCCCCGAAAAAGCCGATTTTCTCGTCGACTTAGGCGCCAAAAAGGTTTTGACCCCAGCAATTTTAGCCAGCACAACAGATATAGTTATTTCTATGCTCACAGATGATGCCGCCATTCGGGCTGTATATGAGGGGCCGGAGGGGTTACTTAGCGTTCCAGTCAAAGGAAAGCTATTTATTGATATGAGCACATTGCGGCCCCCAACAGTTCATGACATTGCCAAGCAAGTTTCAAAAGCAGGTGCTAGCTTTGTTGATGCACCGGTATCCGGAACCGTGGCACCCGCAAAATTCGGTAAGCTGTTAGTATTGTGTGGGGCGAGCAACGAAGATTTCGAACGTGCGCGACCCATACTCGATATTTTTGGTCGTCGTATCGTCCATGCTGGGCCAGTCGGGCAAGGAACACTACTCAAACTAGTGGTCAATCTTCCGCTAGCGGTTTACTGGGCCTCTCTAGCAGAAGCTATCGCCATGGGAACCCACGGCGGCCTGAATCTAAAATTGATGCTAGATACTATTCAAGACAGCTCTGCAGCCCTTGCGGTGTTAGGCCTTAAAGTACCGACTATTTTAGGTGATCCTGGGCCAGTTGCTTTTGATGTGGCAAGTATGAAAAAAGATTTACTGTCGATGCTCGCTACCGGTGAAAAATCTGGTGTTCCCATGCCTGCCACCAATGGCGCACTCGATAATTATTCAGCCACGTTGAATGGTGGATTTGGTGATGCAGATGCGGTCGAAATCATTCGTTTTGTGACAGAAGAAATGTTTCAACTAGATTAGATAACAGAAAGGAGTTCCCATGCAAAATACAGTGATCCAAGACAATATGTGCATTGATTGGGATGTAGCAATAGTAATGGATGATGGCCTAATACTGAGGGCGGATATTTTTCGCCCAATACAGGAAGGCAAGTACCCCGTTATATTGACCCACGGACCATATGCTAAGGGTCTGTCCTTTCAAGAAGGTTATCCTAGCGCATGGCAAAGTATGGTTGACGAGCATCCTGATGTCCCCGCTGGCTCAACCAATAAATATCAAAATTGGGAGGTTGTAGATCCTGAAAAATGGGTTCCTGACGGTTATGTTTGTGTTCGCGTGGACTCAAGGGGTTGCGGCGCGTCCCCGGGCTATGTGGATCACTTCTCACCGCGTGAGACCCAAGATTATGCGCAATGTATCGAATGGGCAGGTATTCAATCCTGGAGCAATGGCAAAGTTGGATTAAATGGCGTGTCATACTATGGCATCAATGCCTGGCAAGTCGCTTCTTTGCAGCCTGCACACCTCGCTGCAATGTGCGTTTGGGAAGGCGGCTCTGACTGGTATCGCGACATGACCCATCACGGCGGAATACTAAATACATTTTGGGCTAATTGGTATGACATGCAAGTAAAAAATGTTCAGCACGGTCTCGCCGAGCGAGGTCCGAAAAGTAAAGTAACTGGTGAATTAATTTGCGGCACGACGGGTCTAACAGACGAAGAACTTACTCAGAATCGCTGCGATTTTGGAGAGGACATTTTGGCCCATCCTCTGGACGATGAGTACCACAAACAGCGGTCAGCGGTTTGGTCAAAAATAACGACGCCTTTGTTAACCGCGGCCAACTGGGGAGGCCAAGGCTTGCATCCAAGAGGCAACTTTGAGGGATTTATGCGAGCGGCGTCTAGTCAAAAATGGCTTGAGGCTCATGGCCTTGAGCATTGGACAGAGTTTTATACCGACTATGGTATTGCATTGCAGAAACGCTTTTTTGGGCATTTTCTAAAGGGTGAAGATAACGGTTGGCTAGATCAGCCTCCTGTTCAATTACAGGTCCGCAAGATAAATGGTTTTGAACAACGAACCGAAGATAATTGGCCCATTCCAAGAACGCAGTGGACGCAATTTTATCTTGATTCAGACAATACCTCTCTTTCTCTAAGTCCTCCGGTGAAGCGATCGACAATGACTTTTAGTGCCACAGGAGAGGGCATCACTTTTATGTCAGCTCCACTTGATAATGACACGGAGATTACAGGGCCCAGCGCTATCAAATTTGTCATTTCATCATCAACGCCCGATGCTGATCTCTTTGTTATTTTACGCGTGTTTTCCCCGAAGGGAGACGAGGTAGTATTCCAAGGTGCAATAGATCCGCACACTCCGATTGGCCAAGGCTGGTTACGAGCATCCCATCGCAAATTAGATCAAAATTTATCAAAGCCATGGCGACCTTATCATGCGCATGATGAAAACCAGCCGCTCTCTCCTGGGGAAAAGGTCCATCTAGACATTGAGATATGGCCCACATCGATTGTTGTGCCTGCGGGGTTTCAGATTGGTGTTACCGTCAGGGGGCGAGACTATGAATATCCCCATGCGAGTGGTCAACGGCAATCTAACTTTAAAAATGAGCTCCGCGGCTGCGGCCCTTTTTTACATGATGATCCTCAAGATAGACCGCCAGAGGTCTTTAATGGGGAGACAAGTATTCATATCGACCCTGAACAAGCGCCTTATCTCTTACTGCCAATTATTCCCTGATTGAGACGCTGACTTATGGCTTTGAGTCGACCTCGAGACAGGCACATCAAAGATTTACGCAATCAGGCTCTATGTCAGTTCGCTAAACTATAAACTCAATCATACCCAATTATATCTACTGCGCATGCGAACAAATCGTTCGACATTGACTTCCTTTATTAGCGTTTGCTGGAGGGAATCTAAGTTTTTTACAGCTTCATGTCGATCAACAGAAACGTGTTCGCCATCCTTAATAATCGCCCGCCCCTTCACCAGCACTCTGCTAATAGCCTCTGGACTCGGTCCATTACCGTAGACAAGATTGGGAATGATGGCCGCTGGAGGGGAGAGCTGTGTTTCTCCGCGACGATCAATCACTACTAAATCTGCGTCTTTCCCTACCTCTAAGGAGCCTATGCGGTCATCCATCATCAATGCCTTGGCACCACCAATCGTGGCTAACTCAAGAGCCTGCTCGGCGCTTCCCCACAGGACCTCCTCTCCCGTCCATGCCGCTTTTGAATCCCCGGACCGACGACGGTATTCATCGCCTAAACGCTGGCCTGTTAAAAAGCTCCTCATAGCTGTCCATAAATCATGGCCGTAGGCAACCACTGGGCCGTCTAATCCCAACCCACAGGTAACGTTACGCTCCAAGAACTGGCGCGCATCGAAACTGACTAAACCGAGCACCTGCTCCATGTCTGGCACCAACGCAATAGTAGCTCCACAGTCTCTAATCAAGTCAGCTTCGCCAGGCCGCAGATTTTGTGCGTGAGCAGCAATGACATTAGGCCCAAGGATACCCGCATCGGCTAACCACTCAAAAGAACCACCCTTCCAACCTCGTCGCTCAGCCAGGTATTTCTGATCAAACACTGCTGGGGCATGAATATCAAACTGACGATCATTTGCGACAGTCCATTCCCAGAGGGCCTTGAGCTGTTCAGGCTCACAATAGGTGATACCAATAGATGAGGCAGTGACGGTAGTGAAATCATCTTCCCATTTTTTCTTAACACGCTCAGTCTCTGAAAGAGCCGTGTCCAGATTCTCGCGGAAAGGCTCAGGAACGGCATCTTGATCATTAATCGTGAGTCTCGCCATTCGACAGCGGATACCCGAATCTCGAACCGCTCTAAGAACACCATCGATAGAATCTTTATGCACATGCGTAAAATGATCATCTGCGGTTGTTGTTACTCCGCGACGCACCAAATCAAGAATGGGCGGCATTGCAGACACATAGGATCTTTCTTCATCGCAGGCTCCAGTCATTGGGTAATAAAACCCGAAAAAACGTTCTTCAAAAGTAGTTCCCTCAGCCATACCACGCATACACCCTTGAACCAAATGCCCATGCACATTGACTAGCCCTGGAATGATTATGTTTCCATCTCCACCTAACTCTTCCTGCCCAACATAGTCGCAGTCGTTACAATCACCTACATCAACGATTAGCCCATCAGTAATGGCTACATACCCATTGGTAAATACATTGCGGTTGATGTCCATGCTAACAACCATCCCCCGCAATAAAGAGTCACATTTTTTCAACTTGATTTCCTCATTTTTGTTCTCTTGCTCAGTTAATAACCCCTGAAATGGGCTACAAGAATAATGCCAATGTTTAATTTTTGCAAGCGTATACATTTTTATCTACTAAAACTTATGCCACATTAAGTATTGCTGAAAATGGCCACTAATTATAATTATATCTATACCTATTTATTAGTTTGAAAGGCTATTCATAAGCCTTGAACCTAAGATAATTCGCACCAATTTAGGCAACCGGGAACCCCTTGGGCAAGGCTGCATTAGGCGTAAATCCATACAATGGTTCATTAGGCAGTGCGTCACTTAGAATACCCCTAACCTCTAAGAGCAAGGGTAAATCAATGCCCGTATTTAATCCCATAGCGTCAAGCATGAAAACCAGATCTTCAGTGACTATGTTGCCACTTGCCCCCGGGGCAGCCGGACAACCGCCAAGCCCTCCAAGAGAACTATCGATGGTAGTAATTCCCTCTTCAAGGGCCGCAAGAGCATTGGCAAGCCCCAAACCATAGGTGTTATGTAAATGAACACCTGTCAGGTTTTTATCGCCTACTACTTGCTTGATGGATCTTACCAAACGCTTCACCTGAGCCGGATTCCCATAACCCGTCGTATCAGACAGCCCAACTTCATCGCAACCCGCCTCCATGGCTTTTTCTGCAAGCCTAAGTACTTTATCTTCACTAATAGCACCCTCTATGGAGCAACCAAATGCTGTGGATAAACCTACTTCAAAATGAGGTTGTTGATGGTTAGGTAAACTTTTCACCATGTCGGCAATAGACTTAATTTCGTCGAGCATCTGAATATGAGTTTTGTTTAGATTACGTTGACTATGAGTCTCGCTGACTGAAAATGGAATGGACATTTTATGGACCCCACTTGCCACTGCATCAACCGCACCACGATAATTTGGAATCAATACGGCAATGGTAAGACCTTCGATTTTCTTACAGTATTCAACCAACTCTGCAGTATCCGCAAGCTGAGGCATTAATTTAGCGGGAACAAAAGAGCCAACCTCAATTTCTCGCACGCCAGCCTTAGCTTGCGCACTTATCCACCGTTTTTTTTCAGTAGTCGGCATGATTGCTTGGACATTTTGCAACCCATCTCTTGGACCCACTTCGCTAATCAAAATATCTGGATCGATCATTCTCTATTCCTGAATTGAGTGGTTTTTCGTATTAAGCTATATTATTTTATATTGATCTATTATTATATCATTAATACCATTAAATATCAGGCTTGCCTTTAGCTGAATCTCTTTAAACTTACCGAGAAAAATCTCATGAGTCAGACCGACCACCTACCACTATCCCACATTAAAGTGATTGAGTTTTCGCATATGGTTATGGGGCCATCTGCTTCAGCTGTCCTTGCAGACCTTGGCGCTGATGTCATTAAAATAGAACCCATAGGTGGCGATAACACGCGTCGACTGCGCGGATCTGGTGCCGGTTACTTTGCTATGTACAACCGAAACAAGCGCAGTATCTGTATTGATCTAAAGTCAAAGCAGGGCAACGCAGTAGCCAAAAAACTCATTAGCGGTGCAGATATCCTAATAGAGAACTTTAGGCCCGGTGCTATGGCTAAGCTGGGCTATGGCTATGCAGACCTTGCAAAAGACAATGAACAGCTGATTTATTGTTCTGCTCGAGGTTTTCTGAATGGTCCTTATGAGCATCGTACGGCTCTTGATGAGGTCGCACAAATGATGGGAGGTCTAGCTTATATGACCGGGCTGCCAAACCGGCCAATGCGCGCGGGAGCATCCGTCATCGATGTGATGGGCGGTATGTTTGGGGTAATAGCTATTCTTGCGGCTCTAGAGATGCGTAAAATGCACGGTAAAGGGCAAGAAGTTGCAAGCTCCCTTTTTGAAAGCACCGTTTTTCTTATGGGCCAGCATATGGCCCAAGAAGTCGTCATGGGAGAGCCCGCTAAGCCAATGTCTATTCGCACCTCTGCATGGGCGATTTATGATATTTTCAATACTAAGGACGAACAGCAGGTTTTCGTTGCTGTTGTCGGTGATACACAATGGTTGATGTTTTGCCAAGAGTTTAATCTCACAGAGTTTGGTGCTGATAAGAGTCTGGCTGCCAATAATGATCGGGTTGCCCACCGCGATAAAATTCTCCCCGCTGTACAAGACATTTTTCTAACACTTAACAAATCAGATTTAATGAAACAGCTCGAGAACTGCGGTCTTCCATTTGCCGGAGTTGGCACACCCTCTGACTTATTTAATGATCCCCATCTGCTAGAGTCGGGGGGTCTTTTAGATATCAAGCTTCCCAATGGAGAAACCACCAAATTACCCGGGATCCCTATTCAGATGTCAGGTAAGCGCTTCGATATTAGAAAAAATGTGCCTTTACAAGGAGAGCACACCCTCGAAATTCTTAAAAATGCTGGCTTTACCGATAAAGAAATAGAAGAATTGGTGCAAGATGGGATTGTAGAGAGGCTTGAAGAAACGACTTAACTCATCAGTAAAACCTTAGGCCACATTTAACCTAAATAGGCCCAAGGCCGCTTGTTAAGATCAACTATTTTAAAGGCGTTGATAGCCTTGTTCAGCTTCATCGTAACGTCTATTGCATCTAGGCCTTCAAGCAACATAAGACGATCACCTGCCTGTAACTCAAAGGCGTAGATGACGCCGTCGGGGCCAGTCACGAGACAACCTTCAAGGTCAATATTTAAGGGGTTATCTTGAGGATTTAATGCCACTTGATGAGCCAATGTAGTAATTTTTTTTTCGTCTAGGACAATGGGTAATAATCCATTTCTAATACAATTAGTAAAGAAAATAGCACCAAAACTTGGCGCAATAATGACCTGTATTCCGTAATCGACCAACGCCCAAACGGCAAACTCACGCGACGATCCACACCCCATATTCCGACCCGTTAGTAAGACTGTCGCGTTGAGGTACTCATTTTGATTGAGTATAAAGTCTGGATTAAGCTTTTCTTTTTCCGTCCCTCGATCAAGAAATCGCCAGTTAGCAAACAAGCTCTTACCAAGACCTACTTTTGAAACGGACTTCATCTCACGAGAGGGCATGATCGCATCTGTATCTATGTTGATTTTTAATAACGGCGCAGCTATACCTAAATGGGTGCTAAATTTTTTCATGCTAAATGCTCTAGCTTGCGTACATCTGTAATTAACCCTGTCACCGCTGAGGCAGCCACTGTAGCGGGGCTGGCAAGGTGGGAGCGGCATCCCGGGCCTTGACGACCTTCAAAATTCCGATTAGTGCTAGTAATTACCCGCTCTCCAGATATGAACCCCTCACCGCCAGCATAAAAGCACATTGAACAACCAGACTCACGCCATTCAAATCCCGCATCTAAGAATATACGGTCTAAACCTTCATTTTCGGCAGCCAGTTTCACCTGTGTAGAGCCTGGAACACATATAGCGCGAACATTGGCAGAGACTTTGCGCCCCTTAAGAATGTCCGCAGCAATACGTAAGTCGCTAAGTCTGCTGTTGGTGCACGAGCCTATAAAGGCTGCCTGTATAGGCAAACCTTCGATCAGCTGACCAGATTTTAAACCCATGTAGTTTAGAGCTTGCTGCATGGAGCGGCGAGAGTCTGAGCCCTCAGAGATTAGAGTGGGTACTCGACCGTCTATGGAAATAGCATGTTGTGGACTCGTCCCCCAAGTAACCGTGGGCGCTATATCCACACAATCAATCGTGATTTCTCGATCAAAGTGGGCTCCTTGGTCGGTGGGAAGCGTCGACCAATACTCCATCGCCTGCTTCCATGATTCGCCCACCGGCGCATATGGTCGACCTTTGAGGTATTTAAAGACCTTGGCATCTGGTGCGATAATCCCTGTAAAAGCGGAGAACTCTACTGCCATGTTACACAACGTCAAGCGTGCCTCGACATCTAAACTCTCCACCATGGGGCCCGCAAATTCCACGGCATATCCAGCACCCCCAGCGGCAGAGTGCAACGCAATTAAGTGTAAAATCATATCCTTCGCGGTCACGGAGGGCTGCTTTTCGCCCGTAAAAATTACCCGCATTTGCTTCGGTTTAGTAAACCTAAGGGTCTCAGTGACCAAAGCATGCTCACATTCACTTGAGCCGACCCCCGTAGCAAGCGCGCCGATCCCACCTAAGGTGCAGGTGTGGCTATCTGGGCAAATCATAGTGCATCCAGGCAGCGCGATACCTTGCTCGGTAGACACGACATGAGAAATACCTTGGCGAGCATCACCTAAATCAAACAGCGTGATATTCTCTTTTAATGATAGGTCACGGGTGACCTTAATGAATTCAGTGCCTCCCGGCATCGCAGTTTGATCCGTCCTTCCCGGAAAGGTATCGACAATATGATCCATAGTACAAAATACATGCGCAGGATTTTTAACTTTACGTCCGCTTGCCTCAAGACTAGCTAAGGCTGCACTTCCCGTTCGCTCGTGCAAAAAAATTCGATCAATATGCAAAAGCGATGACCCGTCATCTTGCTGGGTGACGAGGTGATCGTTCCAAATCTTGTCAAACAGAGTATGTTTCATTATTTATCGCTAAAATTAAGAAGGTATAACGCGTATCCCAATCTATTTCTTTTCATCTACAAGCTCAACCTTAAACTGGAGATGCTGCAATCGCAACTAACTCTATATCCACAGTTATCATTAAACCGACAGATTTTGAGTGCAGTAACATAAAGCGCACTCCAGAGATTGAACGCATTGCTCTGCTTTCTACTATCTCAATGAGCTAATAAAAATTCTAGAACTGTACGGTTAAATATCTGCGGCTGCTCCATATTAGATAGGTGTGCCGCATTCTCTAATACGACAAATTCCGCTTCAGGCGTTAGGTCTGCAAGCTCTGCCATTTCGCTCGGATGCAGACCATCTTGATCACCTACAACGTAAAGGGTAGGCACCGCTACTGTTGCAATTAATGACTTATAATCTAAGCCTTTAAGCGCCTTAGCGCATGCAATAAAACCTTCGGCGCGGGTATTAACAATCATCTGGCTGACGTGGTCGATAACATCTCCCCCGGCATCAAGGTGTTGAGGCGTAAACCAAGTCGCCATGGTCTGTGAGAGAATACCCTGCATACCATCTGAATTGACAACTTCAATACGTTTATCCCACATATCCTGGAAAAAGCGTGGAGCATCTAAACGACAATCACAAGCGACTAATGACTGAACTCGGTGAGGTGCTTTTAGGGCGACTCCCATACCCGTCATGCCGCCCATAGAAAGACCAACAAAATGACTACAGTCGATATTTAGCCGATCCCACAAACCTAATACATCCTCGACTAAATTACTCATAGCACTTGCGGTTTTTGGTATATCGCTGCCGCCATGCCCTCGTGCATCAAAGCTTAAAACTCTAAAATGTTCGCTTAAGACTGGCAACTGGGATTCCCACATACTCATATTGGTTGCCAAAGAATGGGCGACGGTCACCCAAGGGGCCCCTAACGGACCGGTAATCTGGTAATGCAGGTTCAGATCACCAATATCAATAAGATTGTTTTTAAGATCATCCATCATCACAGATTCTTTTCATATGAATAGGCGTCAGCACATCGTGCCACAATATCGCATCAAAAAGCACTTACGCTATTCTGATACTTTACTTAATCTACCGTTTGTTGAGTAATAACGAAAGCACAAGTTTAAGACGCTAGTTGAACTAACTGCCCCCTGTGAAAAACCAGTGGTGAGCTGTCTGTCCTGTGTATTCGCTTAACAGTTCCCATGTAAACCTCATGGTCACCACCCTCTACAATCTGATAGGTTTCACACTCTAAAGTCGCTACTGCACCAGCAAGAACAGGGATACCTTTATACCCCTCTGCCCATTTGACACCGCTAAATTTATCTTCAGCAGGACGAGCAAATTTCATACACAGTTCTTCTTGATCCTTTCGAAGTATATTAATAGCAAAAGCGCGATGTTGACGAAACGCACCGATACTTGGCGATGATAATGCTAAGCTCCAGAGCACTAGCGCTGGTTCGAGAGAAACTGAATTAAATGAATTAACCGTCAGCCCGACTGGCTTACCATCATCACTTAAGGTTGTCACTACAGCTACCCCCGTTGGGAAACTACCCAGGGCTTCACGTAATATGGCCGGCGTAATAGCAGTATTTTCAGACGACTTAATATTTTTCGACATAGTGACATCTCGTGTAGATTTCCCAGAACGATACCTGAAAGACTACCATCAGAACAAATAATATCATAATATGTCTTCTATCATTTTTTCTTATATCGCTTTAAAGATAGAGAGGCCTATAAATGAAACTACAACAACTGCGTTATTTTGTTGCCGTCTATGAAGTGGGATCGATCACCGGAGGCGCTACGAGAAGTCACGCCACTCAATCAGGGTTGTCGATGCAAATAAAAGATCTGGAATATCAACTTAAAGGCAGTTTATTTAAGCGCTCTGCTAATGGCGTTACGCCCACCGAAATGGGCAATCGATTCTATCTCCATGCCACTCAAATATTAAGAAACGTCGATGAGGCTACGCAAGAAATGCGTACTATGGGAGAAAAGCTCACCGGGACAGTTCGTGTTGGCTTAATTCCCACTTTCACGCGCTCTATCCTCCCCTCTACATTAACGGCAATGTATTCAAAGTACCCTCTGGTTGAGACTAAAATTTTAGAAGCTTATAGCGACCAATTAACCCAAGATGTCGCCCAAGGTATCCTTGATTTTGCGATTGTTCCGGCACCCACAAGTGGAGAAGAACGCAGGACTAAAAACGAATATTTGGGTACCGACCAAGAATTTCTAGTATCAGCTGCCGATGGGGAATACAAAAATATGCAGCCAATTAACCTCACCGAAGGCGGGCCCTATAAATTAGTATTACCCGGATCAGCAAATGCCCGGCGTGACAGAATTGATGCCTATATTCAGACTCACAACATAGAAGTTTCCCAGATACTAGAGCTTGACTCTATGCTTGGGACGTTAGAGCTGGTAGCTGTATCAGATTGGAAAACTATTTTACCAGGGTTAGTGTGTTTGAACGATAGACAAGGCGATGTTCGAAAACTTAACCCCATTGTTGGATCACCACTACACGTTGACTATGTGATGATCGAGCCTAAATCGTCTAGCCTTTCTAACGAATCAAAAATCTTTGCCGACCTATTAAAGAAGGAATTACATAGCAAAATAAACTGGCACAAAACGTAGCGCTAAGCCATCAGATAAAATGATGCAAAATATTACTTAATATAATTTTTACTTCTGAAATATCTCTAGCACACTAAGCTCATCGCTCATAATAGGTAGAGATATATGGATCTGTCGTTTTTTACAATGCCGGTTCACCCCTTAGGTAAGCCAATATCTCAAAGTATTCGGGAAGATCGTGAAGCGTTTATCCTTGCGGATAAACTAGGCTTTAAAGAGGGCTACTGCGGTGAACACACTACCGATCTCGCCGAAAATATCACCTCTACCGTCGCCTTTATGGCTAGCCTGGCCTATGAAACAAAAAATATTCGTCTCGGCACGGGTACAGTAAATCTACCCAACTCTCACCCCGCGCGTGTTGCTGCAGAAATAGCTATGCTCGACCACATGACAGAGGGCCGATTAAACTTTGGCATCTCGCCCGGTGGGCTATTATCTGATGCAGAAATATTTGGGACCTTAGACAAAGATAGAAACGCCATGTTTCTTGAGTGTATCAACATGGTCTTAGATATTTGGGCTGGCGAAGCACCGTATAACTTGAAGGGTGACTATTTTGAGGTGAGCACAGAGCGAACAATGCTTCCTGATATTGGACAGGGATCTATCATAAAGCCTTACCAATATCCCCACCCTCCAATTGTTGGAACTGTTGTTGCTCCTTACTCAAAAGGAATCACCGCAATGGCTGAAAGAGGCTGGGAGCCAATCTCAGCTAATTTTTTACTGCCTAAATGGGTAAAAACGCACTGGTCAAATTACGCCAAAGGCTGCGCGCTAGGCGGTCGGACGGCAGACCCTGAAAATTGGCGGATTGCAAAGAATATTTGTGTTGCGGACGACATGAAAACAGCAAAAGAATATGCCAGAGGCACTAATAGCCCCTATGTTCTTTATTACAGTCAATTACTGACCAAATTTAGAGACAGCGGACGCCTAAATCTTTTTAAAGAAGACCAAGAAATGTCAGACGATAAGGTCACTTTAGACTATGTGCTTGATCGATTAGTAACCTTTGGAGACCCATCAAGTGTCGCAGATCAAATCTTAGAATTTCGGGACACCGTAGGAGATTTCAATCATCTCGTCTACGCAGGGCATGACTGGACTGACTATGATCTAGGCCGTAAATCGATGATACTAACAGCTGAAAAAGTGATCCCTATTCTCAATGATGCAATCAAAGATTAATAGGACCTGACATGATCAGCGTAGTAAGTGTCGAGCCACAACACTACGCATAGCCTCTGAAGACCCCTCGTAGATGCGCATCGGTCTTACATCACGATAACAGCGCTCAAGAATCGTTTCGTTTGATAATCCCGCTGCACCGTGAATCTGCACCGCACGGTCGACAACCCGACTCACCATCTCAGTCGCATAGGATTTTACCATTGCCGTTTGAAGAACAACATTCTCACCTTGCTGCGCTCGCCAAGCAGCGTCATAAACCATCAGGCGGGCCGCATGCAACTCAGTTGCAGAGTCAGCGATCATCCATTGCACAGCCTGACGAGAGGATAACGGCTTGCCAAAGGTATGTCGCAGTTTGGCGTAATCAGTAGCAAGCTCCAAACACCTATCGGCAATACCCAGGGAGCGCGCAGCAATACCTAAGCGTCCCGTATACAAAAATGAGGTTCCTGCGCCCCAACCCTGCCCTGGGCCGCCCAATAATTGCTCGTCTGAAACGACACAGTTCTCAAAAAATACTTCATAGGTTGACTGCCCATGAATCATTTTCTGTTCACGACCAATAATACAACCTGGGGTTCCCTGTTCGACTATGACCCAGGTTAATCCGTCGTGACGCTCCGTTCCTTTTAAGCGGGTAAGCACTAAAATAAAATCGGCTATTTTTGCATATGAAATCCAGCACTTACTTCCGTTAATGACCCAACCATCTCCCGTCTTTTCGATGGTTGTTTTAATCCCCGCAAGATCTCCAGCCGCCTGTGGCTCACTAAAGGCACTAGCGCCTTGAAGCTCTCCGGCGACCATGGGAAGCAAATATTTGTTCTTTTGCTCTTCGGTGCCCAGCTCGTGTAAAACTGGCGCAAAGCGCATCGCAAAAACACCGCGACCAGCGGTACTTCGATGCACCTGTTCGGTCACTATGCAGCTATCAAGAAGCCCTAGCCCTGCGCCACCGATTTCTGCTGGAGCATCCATAGCAGCCAAACCAAGCTGCTCAACTTTCCCCACCAACGTACTATGAATATCGTCAGGCAAATCAGCTGAGTTAAGACGATCTGGAAATTTTTGCTCAAGCGGGATGAGCTCGCTATCAACAAACCGCCTAACGGTATCTTGGATCATCTTAGTTTCATCAGGGAGATTGAAATTCATATTAATCGCCTATTTTTTAGGATTGGATGCTGGGCGCAAAGAAGGAAGCTCCCACGGAGCGCGCCATGGTGCACGAACATACCGCTTGCCATCAACACCATGTACAAGGTCTATCGCGTTGACTTGCGGATGATCCATCAAAGCTCCAAGATCAGCAAACTCCACCGCCCAGACCTCATATTTATCCACTATGTCCAGAACTTCCTTGGCCGTTAATTGAGTGGTGTACTTTTCCCAGATAGGTTTAGTTTCCCGCGCGAGATATCCCATCCCAAAGGTGTCCCACCAATTGTCAGCGTATTCGGTTTTACTGAGTAGATGATCATGAACACCCAGGTCCTTAACCATGCTTAAAAAATCTTCCTTTTTTAAAAGCGGTGAGGGGCTCATATAGACAGGTCGATCCTTAGTTTGATATCCATCATGGGGGGCATCAGTTTCATTCGTACAATACGAATCGCCCAACCACTCGTCTGGATTAGTCATTGCGGCCCACTCGTGGCTGCGAAGAAACATCATCGCACCAAGCAAGCTCGTCGCAATTTTTTGACCTCGGCCTGTTTTCTCCCGAAAATAAAGTGCTGCCAGGATGCCGGTAAGTGCAATAGGTCCTGAACAGGTGGCTACAATGTCGGCGCCAACACGAACAGGTGGTTCATCTAAATTACCTAGTAGTCTTAAATAACCCGTCATACCCTGGATCACTAACTCACTAGTTGGTCGGTCACGAAACGGTCCTTTTTCTCCATACGCGCTTAAAGCAAGAAAAACCAGCTTGGGGTTTTTCTTTGTCAACTCGTCATACCCACACCCGTAACCCTCAGCAACTCCTGGACCCCAGTCTTCCAGGAATATGTCAGCGTCACTTAGCAAATTCTTTAACTCGTCCTGCCCATCACCTTGAGTCCAATCGATCATTCTTGATTCTTTATTACGATTAAATGACTCAAACAACGCGCTGTTCCCCGTTGAGGTAAGTGGGGCCAAATCTCGAGACCAATCTAAGCCCTTAGGTTCAATTTTTATGACCTCAGCACCAGCCTCTGCCAACATTAGTCCAATGTAAGGCCCGGTGTATCCCTGCGTTGCGTCAATAACTTTAAGGCCCGTCAACGGTGGGACAAATTTGTCCTCGCCCTTTCTTTTCTCAAAAGTAGAACATTCTCCATTAAACCCTTTTTCAACAATATGCTGGGTATGCTCACCTGGTTCTGCCAACCAAGGGTCAATGACCGCAACCGTCTCGCTGAATTTCCATGGGATAGAACCTGTAAACATATCACCTGCGTGCCCAGATTGAAGAGTGGTAATAAATTCATTTTCCACCACCTGCTGATGATGCTGTATTTGTTCAAAGTCCATGCTAAAGCCATGAGGGACTAACTCTCTCTCAAATTGCACCACCCACCAACGCTTGGGCTTTTGTTTAATCGCATCTCCTACTATTTGTGCCAAGACTTGACGGTTTTCAACGCGGTCAACATTAGATAAGAATCGCGGATCTTTTGTTAGCTCAGTGGCTTTTAAGCCTCGGCATAGGCCCTCCCACTGGATCTGAGTATCACATGCTACTGCGATATATTCGCCATCTAACATTTGGAAACATTGATTTGGGGCACTTGCAGAAGACGCGCTACCGAGCAGTTCTATTGGCATGTTCGCCAAAAGAGTCTCGCCAGCGCGATTGGTTTGCATAGCAATACCCATGGCAAAATGACTGGTATGAAGATGGCAAGGCTGGCCAAAGCGCTCTCGCCCAAGTAGTCCAAGTAAAGATAGGTTAGCCACTACAACTGCACCTGCTGGGTCCATATGGACGAACCTTAGCATTTCAGGCGTCCCACCTGATTTTCCATTTAGACCGCCAAAGCCGCTAAATGCTTGGACATGAGGGTCTAACGCTGCTTTATCACGCATTGGTCCAACATCGCCCCAACTGCTGCTTGAGGTATACACTAACCCCGGGTTTTCAGCGCTTAGAGCTTGATAACCCAAACCAATTCGGTCTGACACGCCAGTACGGAAATTCTCAATTAAAATATCGGTCTCTTGCCCAAGGTGTTTTGCTGATTCAAACTGATCAGACTGTTTAAGATCTAACTCCCCAGATAGCTGGTCATTATTACTTACTGTGTAGCACGTCGAAATCCCACTCTGCATCGGATGCAATCGACGAATAAACTCTCCCGTTGGACGCTCGATCTTAATCGCCTCAGCGCCAAGGTGGCTTAATATTGATGCAGCCCATGGGCCAACAATCGAAGTGCCGATATTCAACACTTTGACACCGGCTAATGGGCCAATAGCATTTTCTTTATTATTAATTTTTGCCATACCAAAACACCTAACGCTTAATCAAAATGACAGTTTATTTGTCATCAAACTAGTCCAATTATCTCACCATAATAAGCAAAATACCGTATTCTTGCAAGCGTATACAAAATATATGTACAGACTTACTTTTATAGAAAATAAAGCCCTATTTTAAAGTTTATCCTGTAAAAATGAATCTTAATGCAAGCCTATGCATCAATAGATTGCCATCTGTAATCTTGTTAAGACGCGCATTAGAAAATGTATATTCTAGTTACGCGGCTTACATAACGGCAGATATCTTCAATTATTGATATGTTTTTTATTCCCGCTGCAGGATCATCCTTAACGATAAATAAATGATTTTGCACCGTACCAACAGTGTATTTCCCACCACCTAAGGCACCCGAAGAGAGCCTTAGGTGGTGGTCAGCGAGAAAGCCCCTCTGCGACACAGTTATGGTTAGCCTGCTATATATGTTAAGGGTTTCCCGCCTGCGCCGCCATTATTGCTGCAACTTCTGCTTCCAGTGCAGCACCATCATGAGCCTGCTTGATAACGTAAGCTCGCACGGCCTCTGCATCAGACGGACTCAATACATCTGAAAATGACACCATGCCATTATCTGACAAAGCACCGCCGAGCACGGTGGCTTTCCATGCGTCTGCATTGGCGGTGATTGATGACCACCGTAAATCAGGTAACACGCCAGAGCTGATCGCCAGAGGACCATGGCAAACACGGCAGTTAAAGTGGTATTGATCAAATCCTAATTGAAGCATGGCCGAGTCACCAAACTTTTCGGCTTTCGGGGTGCGCGGTGCCATGACAAGATTGGGATCTGGAATCGTGCCCGTTGCGCCTAACTTAAAGGTCACCACTTTTCCGACAATCGGCGGCACAGGTTGGTCATAAGCTGAGCCTCCTGCGAGGGCATAGGCAGAGCCCCACCCTGTGGTTATAGTCACATACTGTTCGCCATTAATTTCGTAGGTTCCTGGGCCAGATGCCGCACCAGACTTAACATTTTGGTGCCACAATTTCTCACCCGTGGCTGCATTGTAAGCGGCAAACTCTCCTTCTAAACGACCCTGAAAGACGAGTCCGCCTGCGGTTGAGAGAACGCCACCATTCCAAGCGTTACTGTGCTCTACACTCCAACGTGCACTCTGGGTAACGGGATCCCAGGCAATGAGACGCCCCTTAAGTGTCGCTCTAAGGGCCATGGCTGTTGCTAGGTCGAGATCCATAGGCAAGCCTGCTGCTAGGTTTGTACCTGTATTCCAGCTCTGTATGCGATCTTCAAACAGACTGTCACTCGCATAAAAGTCAGGTATCTCTTGAGCAGGTATGTAGGCGAGATTTAGCTCTGGATTAAACGCCATCGGTTGCCAATTATGCGCGCCTAGCGGCCCTGGATTTTGCATAAACGGAGTTTCACCATAACGCGCCTCTGGATTTTCTATGGGACGTCCATTGACATCTAAACCCTGAGCCCAATTTTGTGGAACAAAGGCTTCACCAGAAATAAATTTGCCAGTGGCGGCATCTAAAAGATAGTAGAACCCATTTTTAGGCGCTTGCATGGCAACACGACGAGTGGCCCCACCAGCACCGATTGGCAAGTCGGCCAAAATAATAGTTTGAGTAGCGGTGTAGTCCCAATTGTCGCCAGGGGTTGTCTGAAAATGCCACTTGTAGGCACCAGTAGCCGCATCGACAGCAACAATGGAGGACAAGAATAAATTATCGCCTTTACCGGTGTCCCGAACATCGCGATTCCAGGGCGAGCCATTGCCAACACCAAAAATAACGCTGTCATTTACATCATCATAGGCGATTGAATCCCAAACAGTGCCGCCACCACCATCGGTTGTCCAGGCACCTTCATCGCCCCAAGTCAGATTACCAATGTCTTTGAGTGCGCTGTCAGAAATAGCACCGTCAGGTTGCTTGTTTGGGTTTGGCACGGTGTAAAAGCGCCACACCAGATCGCCAGTTGCGGCAGAGTAGGCAGACAGGTAGCCTCGCACACCCAGTTCTGCACCACCATTTCCAATCAAAATATTACCCTTAACAACGCGCGGGGCGCCAGTTATTGTGTAAGGCTTGGACTGATCAACGGTAATCGTGCTCCAGGCTAGTTCTCCAGTAGCCGCATCTAAGGCTTCGAGCCGCCCATCAATAACGCCAACGTACACTTTCCCTTTCCAAACGGCTACACCACGGTTAACCACATCGCAACAAGCTTTTGCACCAACAGCTCTGTCGACATCTGGGTTGTAAACCCATAGTTCACTACCGGTTTTTGCGTCAAGCGCATAAACTACAGACCACGCAGAGGTCACATACATAACGCCGTCCACTACAAGAGGCGTCGACTCAACACCACGCTCTGTCGCCAAATCATAGGTCCAAGCAACGCCCAACTGGGCTACATTCTCGGTGTCAATTTGTTTTAGGCCAGAGTGACGTTGTTCATCATAAGTCCCGCCATAAGTGAGCCACTCTTCAGGGGTTGCGACTGCATTAAGTAACCGCTGAGAATCCACGTCAGCAAACTTCTCTGCTGCTATATGTTTCTTCTCTTCTTGATAGAGACCACAAGATGTAAGCATCATGGCGGACATTAGATAGGCCAACAAAGTGAATAATTTTATGAAACGCATGCTCGATACCCTTTTAATTTCTTATTTGTTTTATCAAAGTATACTACGGAAATAAACCGCAAAATGAGAAGGTCAGTGCTCAACCTTCATAGGTATCTTCGGACCCATGCCGAGCGCTTCTTTATCGGCTTTTACAATAGCGCGCACGTCTGACAATAGAGCCTGAGCGTCATACACAAGACCGTCTTTAGATAATGAGCTGGTCATACTGCCCTTCTCCGTGCTGACAAGCCGGAATATCATCTTTGAGGCTGGCCATTAAAGTCTCTGCAGTGGCCGCTATGCTTGGTAGTGTCGTTACCCAGGCGAGTAACATTGTGATCAGTGCATTCAAATATTTCTTAATCACTGACATTCCCCTGTTAACAAATTCGCTCGTGCTCACTGCCACTAAAAACTCAATATCTAAGCCTAGAATATAGTTAAGTTACGGGTAGATGTATAGGTCTGAATCACACACACAAAAGAAACCTGCGAGTGCTCTTTGATGGTTACTATGTCGCAAAAACTGGGGGCGCTAGCACTTGTAATCAGATTCCTCTTTATCCAGAATTGATTTCAATTCATTAAAATGTGCATTAGCAGAACCATCAAATCCTTCCCATTGTTGCGCCGTCTTTTCCGCTACCTCATTCGATAGGAAATTAAGCGCCCTACCCGTCTGTAGTGCACGGATATAAGTCTCAGCTGAGCGCTCAAAATAGAATAAGCGGTTAAAGGCATCAGCTACACTCAAGCCTAAAACCATCACTCCGTGATTACCCATGAGCATAACTTTTTTGTGCGGATCACTAAGCATAGCAGCACAACGCTCCCCCTCGTCAACAAATGCCATGCCATCAAACCCAGCATCAACAACAACTCTATTATGGAACTGAGCCGTGTTTTGATCGATCGCTGGCAATCTTGAGTCTTTAAGACAGGCTAACACCGTCGAAAATATCGAATGTACGTGCAGTACACAACGCGCATGAGGGCAATGCTTGTGTACCGCGCCATGAAGCCCCCAAGCAGTTGGGTCAGGCGCATTAGCCTGAGACATAGTGTCCTGATTACTGGTATCTAAAAGCAATAAATCGCTGGCCTTGATTGTGGAGAAATGGCGTTGATTTGGATTAATTAAAAATTGACTGCTACTGTCATTGATTGCCACCGAAAAATGATTGGCAACGCCCTCGTGATAATTTAATCGCACTGCCCATCTGAAGGCGGCGCTCAAATCTGCTCGAAGCTCCTGTAAAGAATCTGCCATTAAAATACTCCAACATCTTGAGTCATGACACCTATACGATAATCGCTAGGTGCATTTATGCGTTCATCATAGCTTTGTGGTACCCTTGAAAATTAAAAATCACAAAAAAATAATATCCTATGAGCGACCACCTTAGCATCAAAACTACAGAGCCCGAAGTTGATTGGGCTGTCTTTATTCCGGCAGTATTAGTTGTTTTAGCTTGCGCTATTCCTTTGATAATTTTCCCAGAAGCCTCTGCGGCATTAATGGTTGAGGCCAAAAACACAATTTTGAATAACTTTCTATGGCTCTACCTTGTGGTCGCTATAGGCGCCTTTCTTTTCTGTATGTGGTTAGCCTTTGGCCGATATGCCCATGTAAAATTAGGTGCGCCCGATGAACCGCCGGAATACTCCGATGTCCACTGGGTTGCAATGATGTTTACCACCGCGATTGGTGCCAGTGTCATTGCTTGGGGTTTTGCAGAACCTATTTTTTATCTTCAAACACCGCCCATGGGTATTGAGGTCGGATCATCAGAATCCTTCGAATGGGCACACATGTATCCACTTCTTCATTGGGGGATAATCCCCTGGGCTATTTATGCACTTCCCGCCGTACCCATTGCCTATATGCTTTATGTTAAACGCTATCCAATTTTGCGCATTAGCAGCGCTTGTGACGGTGCTCTACCAAAAGCCGGTCGGGGCCAAATTAAGACGTTGATAGACATTATGATCGTTCTGGGTATTGTTGGCGGCGTTGCAACATCTCTTGGCTTAGGTGTGCCTTTGCTATCAGCGATGCTCTCTACTTTGTTCGAAGTCCCCGATAGCATGCTGATCAAAATGACTGTACTGACTCTTTGGACGCTAATATTTGGCGCTAGTGTTTATCGAGGCTTAAAAGCAGGCATAAAAGTTCTCGCCGATATTAATATTGTCTTGGCTGTCATTGCTATCCTCTTTGTACTACTCGCAGGCCCAGGTGTTTTCATTATGGACCTAACAGTCAACAGTGTTGGTTTAATGTTTAGTAATTTTATCAGCGCATCTACCTGGACTGATCCTATTGAAAAGGGAAGCTTTCCAAAAGATTGGACTGGTTTTTACTGGGCATGGTGGTTGGCCTACACCGGGATGGTAGGCCTATTTTTTGGACGCATATCTCGAGGCCGTACAATCCGCCAGCTAGTCTTAGGCGTGATCGGTTGGGGAACTCTAGGAACCTGGTTATTTATGGCCGTTATGGGTGGGTACTCACTTTATCTTGAACTCAATGGATCATTGGCTGTTAAAGAAATTCTAAGTGCGCAAGGTATGTCATTTGTGAATGCCCTGGTGATCCAGAGCCTTCCGTTTGGAAAATTCACGCTGGCTATTTTCACACTGTTGTCGATAATATTTTATGCCACTACCATTGACTCATCAGCTTATGTTCTTTCAAGTATCTGTGCGAAAAATTTACGAAACGATGCCGAACCAAAACGCTGGAGTCGTGTGGCCTGGGCTATATTACTTGCGCTTATTACCGCAGGGATACTCCAAGCAGGGTCCTTGGCCGCTATCAAGGACATCACCGTTATCAGTTCAGCACCCATGATACCGATCATCGTTCTACTGTGTATTTCTTTGGTTCGCTGGCTAAACCAAGATTTTGGTCATATAGTCCAACACAAAGAACTGGCATTATCGGCTGAAGATCTAAATTCGAATAACCAAAAAGCTAGCGGCTTGTGAAATTAACTGTCTTAGTTAACCTGCCGCTCGCGCCCTTCCCAATGCGGTTTGCGTAATTCAGTTTTCAACACCTTACCTGCACCAGACAAAGGCATCGGTTGATCTCGAAACTCCACTGTTTTTGGACACTTATAACCCGCGATAGCACTGCGACAATGCTCAATTAATTCCTGCTCGGTCGCTGTGGCGCCGGCCGCTAAAATCACAATTCCATGAACCGCCTCGCCCCATTCCTCGTGAGGAACGCCAATGACCGCCACATCTTGCACCGCTGCGTGGCTAATCAGAGCGTTCTCAACTTCGGTGGTAAACACATTTTCACCACCTGTGACCACCATATCTTTGACTCTATCAACGATATACAGATAACCTTCCTTATCAAATATACCTGCATCTCCAGTAAACACCCACCCATCTTGCAATGCGCTGGCGGTCTCTTCCGGTTTGTTCCAATAACCAATCATCGCGTGGGGCCCTCGCACCACCACCTCTCCCTGTTTGCCCAGATCCACCTCGTCGCCTTCATCGTTAAGCAACTTTATTTCACTGACCGATAATGGTTTACCTGCTGACTTTAAAATTTCACCACCACGGCGATGATCCTCAGTCGATAGCATTGATACTAAGGGTGCCAGCTCAGTCTGACCATAGGCTTGAATAAAGCCCACTGTGGGCCATAAATCCATAGCCTGAGTGAGTAGCGCGGCCGGCATCGGCGACGCGCCATATAATATTCGTTGCAAACTACTGAGATCTGCCGTCGCAGCATTTTCATGAGCCAGGGCCATTTTTATCATCGCTGGCACCATTAGCACATGAGATATTTTCTCTTCTGCAATAATATTGAGCACCAAAGCTGGTTCAAAACCGGCCACAAAAATATGACTTGCCCCGGCCAGAACCGTCATCATTGAACAGGCGAAATCCGCCATATGGAACATTGGTGCCGTATGCAAGTATGAACCACTAGCGTCTATCTCCATGCCGCCCATACCACCGATAGCACTAGCCCAAATAGCTTGGTGGGATTGCATTACGCCTTTAGGAAATCCGGTCGTACCGCCGGTATAAAAAATACCAGCCATGTCGGCCCCGTTGCGGGTAGACGGTGCAATAGTTTGATTGTCCGCGATGAGAGATTCATAGGACTTGGCCCAATTGGGTGTCTCACCGTCACCCATATAAATAACATGCTCTAGGGATTCGACCTCACTTTTTAATTGCTCAGCCTGTGCACTAAACGCATCATCAAATAACAACACTTGGGTACCAGAGTCAGTTAACGCATAATTGTTCTCCGCCACTGCCCAGCGCGTATTAAGTGGCACCATACAATAGCCTGCCCACGGTACTGCAAATATAGCCTCAAAATAGTTGTCACTATTTAGGCTGAGAATAGCAACCCGCTCAGCCTCACCTAGCTGAAGTCGATCTAACGCCCCCGCAAAACTCGCTACCCGGTCTAAAACCTGTGGCCATTGACGTGAGCGTCCGTTATATCGAGTCGCGACTGCGTCGGGATTGAGACGGGCACTGCGTTGAAGTAATCCAGGTATTGAAATCATATAAATATTCCATGATGTTTTTTTTATCATAAAGGATGTGTCAGAATATGACTAGAGATCCACGCAAGAAGCATGCTTTCTATAAAGATCGATAATAATGGATAAAGAGATATGTCCGAAAAACCGCTGAAGAACCAGCCCCTTCCATCTGAGCTCTGGCACAAGACTCTGGAGCCAATTATTGCAGCGACTAATGGTGCGCCGATTAATGTCCATAAGCTAATGGCCAATAACCCTGAGCTCTTAAAAGCATGGTGGGATTTTAGAAATCATAGTGTAGAGGGCGGCACACTCGGCAAGCGCTCCGGTGAACTGGTTATTCTCCGAGTCGCCGTGCACATGCAGGCTTGGTATGAGTGGGGGTCGCATGTTGACCGAGCATTGCTTTGTGGTCTCTCGATCAATGAGATAAACCGTGTCTTAAACTACTCCACTCTAGAAGACTGGCAGTCAGGTGATGCCGTCCTATTACGGGCAGTTGATGAGCTTATTGCACACCACTGCCTAACAGATAAAATCCAAATCGAACTAGCACATCATTTTAGCACTGCCCAAGTGATGGATATTATCGCCATCCAAGGCATGTATGTCATTCTCGCCTGCATGATCAAAAGTTGGGGTCTGACATTGGACCACGAGGTCCAAGAGCGGATAGCACTGCAAGCCAGTGAACGGGACTTTATCGCCGCCGCCGCTCGTTTCAAGGCTACGATAGATAGCATAAACTGAAATCTTTACGCGTATTAGCTTAATCCCCGAGATTACACTACGTTAAGGTGGCTAAATATTGCGACTCTGATCCGGAATAGCTTTAGCTTATAACCAAAATCCAATATATAGCATAAGAATACTGAGTATCTCTTGATATTCAGGTCATTTCATATAAATATAGCTAACGACTGAGTGTTAGCGGACTCAATTCATTGGTATCGCGCTAAGAACTTACTCAAATCACGCTCTTTGTATTGGAGTGATTGTTCGCATCTGAATGCCATTTTTACTGGCTTTCCAATGTGGCGAACGCCATCCGAGTCACTTAGTTGGCCACTTGAACATGTTACGTAATGATAAATTTACCATAGGTATTTGAAACATGGGTACAGAAAAAGCAGTCAACACAGTAGCTCCACTCTGCGATTATACTTTGAACAGCGCAGCGCAGACATCTAACAAAGACATTCTGCGCTGGGTTGAGCGCATGGAAGCTTTGCTGCAACCCGATCGGGTGCATTGGGTAGATGGCTCTGAAGAAGAGTCTGCCGCCATGATGGAAATGATGGTCAGCCGCGGTGACTGCGTAAAACTCAACGAAAAGTTGCGCCCCAATAGCCACCTCTTTCGTTCTGACCCACGTGATGTTGCTCGCGTTGAAAGCCGCACCTATATTTGTTCTGTTGCCGAGGCCGATGCTGGGCCGACAAATAACTGGATGGCTCCTGAGGAAATGAAGGTAAAGATGAATGGCCTGTCTGAAGGCGCAATGCGTGGCCGTACCATGTATGTCATTCCTTTTAGTATGGGTCCCATCGGGTCTCCCATAGGTAAGACGGGTATTCAAATTACAGACTCGGCTTATGCCGTAGTCAATATGCGAATTATGGCCAGGGTATCGCCAAAGGTGTTGGATATCTTAGGTGACAGTACTGACTATGTTCGCTGTGTGCACACAGTCGGACAGCCTATACTTTCTAAGCAAGACGATGTCAGTTGGCCTTGTAATCCAGATAATACCTATATTGCTCATTTCCCCGAAGAGAAGACTATTCTTAGCTTTGGCTCAGGTTATGGCGGTAATGCTCTGCTGGGTAAAAAATGTTTTGCCTTGCGTATTGCTAGTACCATTGCTCGTGATGAAGGTTGGCTAGCGGAACACATGTTAGTATTGGGCGTTAAAGATCCTTCTGGTAAGAAAACCTATGTGACTGCAGCCTTTCCAAGTGCCTGTGGTAAAACCAACTTTGCAATGCTGATTCCACCCCCAGCACTACAAAAGCAAGGTTGGGAGATTTCATGTATTGGTGATGATATAGCCTGGATAAAACCAGACTCTAACGGCAAATTACGGGCTATTAACCCCGAAGCCGGCTTCTTCGGAGTTGCGCCAGGAACAAGTATGGAAACCAATCCTATGGCGATGGAGTCCTGCTCCTGTGACACTATTTTCACCAATGTTGCTCTGACCGACGAAGGCGATATTTGGTGGGAAGGTATGACAGATGAAGCGCCAGCACATCTTATTGACTGGAAGGGCAACGACTGGGCACCCGACAGTGAGACGCCGTCTTCTCACCCTAATGCAAGATTTACGGCTCCTGCTAGAAACTGCCCTGTTATAGATCCTGATTGGGAAAATCCAGAAGGCGTAGAAGTTGGAGCAATGATCTTCGGCGGCCGTCGTATGACTACTATCCCTCTGGTATACCAAAGTTTCAACTGGCAACATGGTGTGTATGTGGGTGCCACAGTTGGCTCTGAACAAACGGCTGCCGCAGAGGGGAAAATTGGCAGTATGCGTCAAGATCCATTTGCAATGCTACCGTTCTGTGGTTATCACATGGGCGATTACTTCCGCCACTGGCTTAAGATCGGTAAAGTCATTAACGAACCACCTCGTATATTTCATGTTAACTGGTTTCGAAAAAACGCACAGGGTAAATTTATGTGGCCTGGTTTTGGCGAAAATGCGCGAGTGCTGAAATGGATCGTTGAGCGCGTTAATGGTTTAGCACAGGCCAAAGAAACCCCTTTAGGCTGGATGCCTAGCTATGACGATCTAGATTGGGACGGCTTAGATTTCACTAAAGACGACTGGGATGAATTGATGACAGTCGATGGCGAGGCCTTAAAAGCCCAGGCACTGGGTCATGAAGAATTATTCCTCAAACTATGGGATCACATGCCGAAAGAGTTGCTATGGCAACGCGACTTGTTGCTAAGCCGTTATTAAATTTTGACGAGACTTATGATTTAGATACATTAAGAAAGAAGGGGTCGGGAGACCCCTTCTTTCTGTTTGGCTTTTATGTAAGGAAAATGAACGGTGGTAGAATTCAAGTTTAATGATAAAAAACTTTCGCCTCATCAAGGATGGTAGATGCCTTGGCCGGAGACACACCCAACAAACGTAGTAAATTCTCCGAAGTTCGGTCAATAATACTCAAATTATCCTTTCGTAATTCTCGTAGACCCGAAATAAACACCGAAGCCAATTGATTTAATTGGAACTCATCACACCTAGTGTTGAAAACGCCCTGTGCTATACCTCTATCAATATTATTTTTTAAGTAGCCGCCTACGTCAATCAACCCCTCCGGAACCAAGAAAAAGGCTGTCGCCAATACATAACTCCACCTCTCGTGCTGAAGAGCAGTGCGCATTACTGCATTAGTTGAAACGACAAGACGGATTGCCTGATCTTTGATGTCAACAGCCTTTTCGTCTGCAGCCAATACAAGCTCTAAAGCGATGGACGTAGCGACCGCAGAAACCAAGTCGTCCTTGTCCTTAAAATGATTGTAAAAGGTTGCATTTGACATGCCGGCAAATTTGGTAATATCGTCAAGACGGGCATTAATGATGCCCTTCTGCCCGAAAATTTCCAACCCACTGTCAAGTAGCACGCCACGTGTTCGTGCTCTCTTGTTTTGTCCTCTAGAACGATCTTGAAAATGCCTACTCAAAGGAAAACCTCTTATTTTTAGTCGTACTCACAAATATCATTACGATCCTATTAGCAGCGTTTTAGCGATAAGAAGAGAGTCTCTGACGTTCTTATGAATGAAAGTCGTTTAGCCGAAAGTCTATCCTGAAATCAACATATAATACTGTACTGCCAACGCTAATAGCGTATACGTTATAGACTCAAAAATGGGTTAATGGTCCAATATTTTAATGTAAAACAAGCACCGCGACAAGTTTAAATATGCGATAAAAATGGCCTGATAACCCTTACTCATCTCGCGTACGCCTTTTGTATTAATTAACTAATAAAGGACATTTTTTAAGTCGCTAAAGGTCTAGCCTAGGTATATCTTACTACTAGCTTCTCCTTCTAATAGACGTATAAACGTTGATTTTTTATCCCATTAAATTTGCCATAGATGCAGGTGCTTCTTACAATGCACACCTGTAAAAACTTCTAGGAAGTAATCATGGCAGCAACTTATAAAGTAGCAGTATTGGCAGGTGACGGAATTGGCCCTGAGATTACGCAACAAGCACTGCGCGTATTACGGCTGATTGAGCAAAAGCGTGACGTGATTTTCGCCTGCGAAGAAGCTGAGTTTGGTGCCGCTGCTTATTTTTCGACAGGCAAGGCTTTCCCCGACGCGACTAAAAAAGCATGCGATGAAGCCGACGCGATATTAAAGGGGCCCATCGGACTAAGTCATGAAGAATCTGAAAAGATACCCGTAGAAGAGCGTCCTGAGCGCGGTGCACTGTTGCCCATGCGTCGTCGGCTGAATACCTACGCCAACTTCCGTCCGATCTCACTACCAAAAGGTATGGCACGCTTTTCTCCACTCAAGCCCGAGATCGTGGGCGAAGGTATTGATATTATGCTGATCCGTGAGCTGATTGGAGGATTGTATTTTGGCGGCAAGGAGCGCGGTAAAACCAAAGAAGGGTTGCGCTATGTCAAGGAGAGCCTAGATTATGACGAGCAGCAGATTCGTCAGATTCTTATCGTCGCCTTTAAAGAGTCCATGAAACGGAAAAAGGTATTGCACAACATTCACAAGAGTAACGTTTTGATCTCATCGGTATTGTGGAACGAAGTATTAGAAGAGGTCGCTCTAGATTATCCGGAGGTGCGTGTTGTCCATATGTTGGTCGATGCAGCGGCAACGCATCTTTGTTTAAACCCCTGCCAATTTGATGTGATGGTTATGGAAAACATGTTTGGTGATATTTTGAGCGACCAGGCCGGTGGCATCTTGGGGTCGCTGGGCTTAATGCCCTCTGCTTGTATAGGTCCAGACAAAGCGTACTACGAGCCATCGCATGGGTCTGCTCCTGATATTGCCGGTAAAAATCTTGCCAACCCCTATTCGATGATTGGCTCAGTTGCCTTGATGCTCGACATGAGTTTCGGCATGACCGAGGAAGCAAAAGCCGTTTGGCAAGCGATGCAAAGGGTTTTTGAGGCAGGGTTTTCGACAGGTGACCTGTCCTCAGCCGTTTCAAACAGTACCTTATTGAGTACAACAGAATTCGGGGACAAAGTACTCGAATCACTGGAAGACTTATTGTAATTTACAAGGCTTGGTCCTAGAGGAAATAAAGAGTCTCGCCGGCACCGGACTAGATGTCGGAGGCCCTAACCAATGCCTCCATAGCTTGTGCCGCCACTGAAAGCTCTTGCTGTCTTCGCTTAACGATGCCCAACTGATGCGTTATTATCGGAGAGGAAATTGCGCGACAGTGCAGGCCCATTTCTTCCATTTGGTTTTGACTGGTGCTTGGTACCACACTCAACCCTAGACCTTCACTGACCATGCGGCCAACACTCACCAGTTGGTGCGATTCAAATGCGGGAGTCAGTACCAGATCTCTTGCCGCCAAAGCTTGATCGATTAGCGCTCGGGTTCCGGCCGGACGTTGTAAGCTAATGTGGGGGTAAGCAAGCAGATCAGACCACCGCAATTGTGATTTTGCTAGCAGTGGATGTTTGGAGGGAAGAATTGCGATAAATCGATCCTTAAATAAGGGTTCAAAAGCAAGGTCTGGCGCATCACTAGGCTCAAAGGTGACACCCAACTCACAGCGACCTTCTCGCACCATGTCGACCACACTTTCGGCAATCACATCGTGCACCGTGACATGGATATCTTTGTATTGTTGGTGAAAATTGGCAAGTATTTTTGGCAATCGATTAATGGTGTAGGTCGGCATCGCTGCTATGTCCAGCTTGCCACGACGCAGAGTAAAGTGATTGCGCACATCTTGAAGAGATTGCTCCCAATCGGAGAGCAAGCGCCGAGCAACTGGATAAAATGCTTTCCCCTCTGGTGTGAGAGCTACTGATCGCGTCGTACGTGCGAGTAGTTTCCCGCCTAAGGCTTCCTCTAGTTTCTTAATAGCGATACTGAGCGATGGTTGCGATAGATGTAATTGGATCGCAGCCTCGGCGAAACTTCCAGTGCGAGCAACGGTACTGAACGCAATAACTTGATTGATGGTCACCGCCATTAATAGTTTAACCTTATTAATTAATATAAAATTACAACTTGTTAAATATAATCTTTTCTAGCATTCTGAGCAATCCTTACCTAAAAAATATAAATAGTAGGAGTGTACTGTGTCCGGATTTGACAAAGTGGTAACCAGCTACGAAGAGGCTCTAGCGGGCCTTGAAGATGATATGACCATCATCGCCGGAGGATTCGGTCTCTGTGGAATACCTGAGAACCTCATTAAAGAAATAAAACGCAAAGGGACAAAAGGCCTGACCATTGCCTCGAACAATGCGGGTGTTGACGGTTTCGGTCTTGGCATACTCCTAGAAGATAAACAGATTAAAAAAATGATTGCCTCTTATGTTGGTGAGAATGCCTTGTTTGAAGCGCAAATGATGAATGGCGAATTAGAAGTAGAGCTTACACCGCAGGGCACGCTGGCTGAGAAAATGCGTGCCGGCGGCGCCGGCATCCCTGCCTTTTATACCGCTACTGGCTATGGCACACCCGTCGGTGAAGGCAAGGAAGTAAGGGAGTTTGATGGCCGCCACTACATTCTCGAAGAAGCACTCAGCGGTGACTTTTCCATCGCCAAGGCATGGAAAGCTGACCGTCACGGCAACTTAATGTTTCGAAAGACCGCTCGCAACTTTAATCCAATGGCGATTACCGCTGGTAAAATTTCGGTCGTGGAAGTTGAAGAAATTGTTGAGGTAGGGCAACTAGACCCCGATGAGATTCATCTGCCGGGCATCTATGTTAATCGCCTAATTCAGGGCACATTTGAGAAAACCATTGAACAGCGCACAGTGCGCTCCGCATAAGGAGAATTTGACATGGCTTTGACCCGCGAACAACTGGCTCAACGCGTGGCCCAAGAATTTCAGGACGGCTTCTACGTCAACCTTGGGATAGGCATTCCCACCTTGGCGGCTAATTACATCCCCGGTGATATGCAAGTCGTGTTGCAATCGGAAAATGGACTGCTTGGCATGGGCCCATTCCCGCTGGAAGAAGAGATCGACGCAGATCTCATTAATGCTGGTAAGCAAACTGTCACCATGGTCAAGGGTGCTGCTATCTTTTCGTCTGCCGACTCTTTCGGCATGATTCGTGGTGGTCATGTTGACCTCACCGTATTGGGAGCCTTTGAGGTGGATTGCCAAGGTAATATAGCGTCTTGGATGATTCCCGGTAAGCTTATTAAAGGCATGGGTGGAGCGATGGATTTAGTTGCAGGTGCTGACAATATTATTGTCACCATGACCCATGCATCAAAATCTGGGCAGTCTAAACTGTTGTCTGAATGCACACTGCCACTCACCGGTAAAGGCTGCATAAGACGAGTGCTGACCGACCTTGCTCTGATGGACATCGAAGACGGCAAGTTTATTTTGCGTGAACGAGCCCCCGGGGTAAGCATTGATGAGATTATAAATCTTACCGATGGAGAGCTTGTAGTGCCCAATCACGTTCCTGAGATGACGTTTTAAAGTAATACTGGTGTCGTCCATCAGGGCTTAATAGCGGGCGCTTAAAGTAGCGTCCTTTGCCAAAAGTCTGATTAAAGGTCCAACTCGACCTTGTATGTGTGAACCAAAGTCCTCTTCATAGTTAAGCTTACCAGTGAGCCCTTTTTACCGTTACACCTCTAGTCTAATATAGACATTAAAAATAATATGACATATAGTCTGTCATATTATTTTATCCAAATTTTTAGAGGGTGTTATGGACTTTACAGCGTTTGCACAGTCACGAAAGAGTACTCGCGGTTTTCAAAAAAAAGCAATTCCAAAAGATGTCGTTGATGACATTATCAATACAGCAAAATGGGCCCCATCTTCCTACAATACGCAGACGTGGTATGTTCACGCTGTTGCTGGTGAGGTGCTAGCTAAAATTCGTGAGGGCAACACCAAAAACACCATGGCTGGAAAACCCCATGTACGTGATTTCCCCTATAAAGAAGACTATGAGGGTGAACATCGTCGACGGCAAATCGACGTCGCCATTCAACTATTCGAGGCTATGGGTATCGAACGCGACGATAAAGAAAAGCGTATGGACTGGATGCTAAGAGGCTTTCGACAATTTGATGCTCCAGTGTCCTTAGTGCTGACTTATGATAAAAGTCTTGAGCCGGCAGCCATTACTCATTTTGGACTGGGGTCTCTTGCCTATGGAATTGTTCTTGCAGCGTGGGAACGTGGTATCGGGTGTGTTATTAACGGCCAAGGCATTATGCAATCTGATGTTGTTCGCGAACATGCCAAGATTCCCGATGACCAAAGTATTATGATCTGTATCGCTATGGGTTATCCAGATGATGATTTTCCCGCTAACGACGTACGCTCTGTCCGGACTGACAATGCCGACTTTGTCAGTTATCTGGGTTTTTAATTGCCAGAGTTCACCGCCATAGTAAGGGTCTTGGAAAGTACCCCTACGGGATAAAAAAGGATGACACCGATGGTAAAGAGAATATTTCTGAGATTGTTGACTGTTCCTTTAGCGTTAGCGCTAGGCCTTTTTTGGCTTGGTTATTTTTCCGCTCGACCACCTCTCACTATCGACCCAGCAATACTAGCGGGCGATGGTAGTACGATAAATTATTGCAATCTGCCTGAACTAGACAGTAGCGCTAAAATGGCCGCGGAGATCCCTAAAGGAAATACCCCTGACTGTGGATACGCTCATTTCCCAATGCCTATATTGGCACAATGCACCGAGCCCCTACCCAAACAAGCGGATGACATTCGAGGCCTGTGGCTTGGCGTAGAGGGTGGGCATATCGGCCATGTTGAGCGCGTAGAGCAGTGTGGCAACCGCACTGTTGTGACATCCAGTGGCATTATTCATGACTATGGGCCAAACAGCTCAGCCGGGCTAAACACCAACGATACTGAAGGCTCGGTGTTGTTTGTCGCTGGCGACAAAGAATACTGCATGCGTGCATCTGCCAGTATGATCTGGAACAAAGGCGTACTGAACTTTCATGCTTTTGGTTGGGGTCCAGTGGTGGTTAATCGCTATAGAGAGGGTGAACAATTAGTCTGGGAATATACCGACGGCAGTACCACCTATATGGACAGAATATGTACACTCCCCCCTGAACACAAAGTGCCGACGCCACGCGGCAAACATTACCGGCTGTTCTAGGCTGCTTTATCAAATCAAGTACTAAATACAAGCACCTTAATTAGCATGTCATGTTTGACCAGCCGAACACTTAACGATACCCTCTAAGGCTCCAGTCTAACCCCTTACTAATTGAGTTTATGATGAGTGAGTTTCCAAAGTTTAGGCAAGCTGACTACCCGACATTGTATTTAGAGCAAACCGACAAAGATTTGGTGAAAACCTTAGATCCAAATTTGCGTTACGCTTATTTTAAAACTATAGCCAAGGGCGGCAAGTCATTAATTCGATCCTGTAAAGATATGCATTTGGGTCGCGTAGTTTGCTACAAATCACTGTTGCCTGCCTTTGCTGATGATCCGATTGAGCAAAAAAGGCTGCTGCGCGAAGCCCGTGTATCGGCTATGTTGCAGCATCCGAACACGATGCCAACCTATGAGCTGGGTCGCGATCGCCAAGGGCATTGTTACTTCACAATGAAACTTGTCCACGGTTATACTTTTCGTGAAATTATTAACTATCGCGAACGTTACGACATCACTCAATTACTTGATATTGTGATTCAGGTAGCTCATGCGTTGGAGTACGCTCATACCCATGGTGTAGTGCATAGAGATATTAAACCCGAAAATATTTTAATAGGGCCATTTGGTGAAGTTCTACTGTTGGATTGGGGGTTGGCCAAAGTTAGAAGTGAAGAGGGGCATGAGTCAGAGATCGATGATATTGACCCTCAATCTGCAGCAAAGAAGCAAAGCATGACGGGCTTTCAGAAGTTGCAAGGAACCATCTCATATATGTCACCTGAACAAATAAAAAAAGCACCAGACATTGATGGTAGAACCGACATATACAGTCTCGGCGTTCTACTGTACGAAGTCATCACCGGTAACACGCCAGCCTCGGGTGACACCATGGACAAGCTAATAGCCAGCACGCTGAACGACGAGCCGCAGCTGCCGTCTGAAATTGCCTCTATGCCTATCTCCAGCGTGCTGGAGAAAACCATTATGCAATGTTTACAAAAAGACCGAGACAACCGCGTACTAACCAGCGGTGAGTTGATTCGCCTGCTGAGACAATAATAGAGCGAATTCTAGCCGCATTAGGATTTGACCTGAGCCAAAATGAAAGAGATATTGTCTTGGCCGCCGCAATCTAGTGCTCGATCAAGTAATACGTCAGCATAAGACTCTAGGTTACTCTCGAACTTAGCGGCGTATTCCAACATTAGCTCGCTTTTAACGCGATCAGATAAGCCGTCGGTGCAGGCAAGCACAATATCATTAGGTTCTAGCTCAACACTGCCAGTGTCAGGCTTAAGTAATAATATGCTACCCACTTTTTGAGTCAAAATGTTGGGTGCACGTCTGTATAAATCCGGCGCTAAAGTAGCATCAATTTTGTCTCGATCTAGCGTATGGTCTTTGGTCAGCATGGTGATTTTATTGTCTGATGACCTAATGAGATAAATCCTAGAATCTCCCACCCATGAAAAGTGTAGCTGTTTATCAGTAATCCAAAAACAACTGAGTGTTGACCCCATGTTTCGGTATTTTTCTTCATTGCGCTGAATGGCAATAATAGCTTCATTGGCATACTTTATAGCGTTGCCAAGTTCCTGCTCAGGTTTTTGGTGCAACGTGTCGCTGTCAGCGTTAGATAAATATTCCACGCTAGCGTCAACAGCAATTTGGCTAGCGACCTCACCGAAGTCATCCCCACCTATACCATCGGCGATTGCGGCGATTAGACGATTCTGGTGAATCTGTAGAAAATCTTCGTTATTACGCCTAACTTTACCGACATGAGTGCGTGAACAAAATATGATATGGGGTTTTTCCGACATATTCATCAGTTTACCTGATGTTAACTAACGAGCGAAGATTTACCTACATAATAACCAGACAGGCACAAAATGATGCTTAATATAGGTTAAAGTAGAGCGATGAACAGACTCACAAACTCAACATCATTAAGCCCGTTCATTGTTAAACATCAACGAGGTATTTGGGATATGTGGAGAGCATCGACTCTGGCGTTTATCGCACTGTTACTGTGTAATTCGATGCAGACTCAGGCATCGTCATCAGTTGAGGAACAACAATGGAAACCAGCACAGGCCGCTGAATGGTCAGCTCAGTTTCCCTGGATTGTTGGCTTTAATTATGCGCCTCGCTCTGCCATTAATCAGCTTGAAATGTGGCAAGAAGAGACCTTTGATCCACTGGTCATCGACCAAGAACTTGGTTGGGCGGCTGAAATTGGGTTCACCATGGTGCGCGTCTTTTTGCACCACCTACTCTGGCAGCAAGATGCCGAGGCCTTTTCCGCACGTATCGATAAATTCCTGACCATCGCTGACGCGCATGATATAGACGTGATGTTTGTGTTGTTTGATGATGTGTGGAACCCACTGCCACAATTAGGCCCGCAGCCTCTGCCAAGGCCAGGCGTGCACAACTCAGGATGGGTTCAGTCACCTGGCGCAGCCGTCTTAGGCGATATTAATCGACACGACGAGCTAGAGCCTTATGTTAGAGGTATTTTATCCCGATACGGGCAAGACAAACGCGTTGCCATCTGGGACCTTTACAATGAACCTGGAAACCTCAATGCTATTGCTTATGGTAACGTTGAGTTAGATGACAAGCCCATGTACTCACTAAATTTGCTGTCCAAGACCTTCGCCTGGGCACGAGACGAGAACCCAATGCAACCTCTGACGTCGGGGGTCTGGCGACTGAACAATGGGAATTGGAGAGGAGCCGATAAGGATGACGACGGAGCCGCGCTGTTTAACTTTATGTTACAAAACTCTGACATCGTCACGTTTCATTCCTATGAAAATGCCGCTAACACCAACAAGGCTATCCAGTCTCTAAAGGTTCTTGACCGGCCTATGATCTGTACCGAGTATCTCGCTCGAGGTCGTGATAGTACGTTTGAGAGTCTGTTGCCGTTATTTTCCTCAAATAATATTGGTGCTATGCACTGGGGCTTGGTGTCGGGGAAAACACAAACAATTTATCCTTGGCGATCGTGGGTATCTGTTATCCGTTTTTGGGACGGCCTTTTCTCAGACGAACCTAACCCTTGGCACCATGATTTTCTTGAGGCAGATGGTAGCCCCTATCGATTATCCGAGGTAGAATTTATCCGCGCACAGATAAGCGGCGTAAAGAGCGATGGTCGCATAATGCAAGTGTTAGAATTTTAGGTACATCCATGGTCGTTGAGCGATGTGAAGTGGCGGATGTTTTGATCGTCGGTGGCGGTACCGCAGGGTTCGGCGCGGCAGTCGCCGCAGGCCGCAAGGGGCTAGATGTCATTCTCCTTGAAGCAACCAGTAAGATTGGTGGAGTGATGGCGTTTTGTCCTGGTATGCCTTGGGGCGCGGCCTATCCTGCGGATAAAATTATTGGCGGCCTTATGGGTGAGCTCACCTCCCGCTTAGAAAAAATGGATCCTCCCGCTGCTGAAAAGCGCCCCTGTAGTTTAGAAAATTTTGGCCCTGAAATTATCTATGACCACGACATTGCCACCTTGACCATGTTTGAGATGTTGGAAGATGCGGGTGTCAAAGTGCGCCTTGGTGCCTCTGCCGTTTCTCCAATCATGGACGCATCGGGCATTAACGCCGTTACCTGTTTTGATCGCAATGGCCCGTTTATGGTTAAAGCTGGAATCGTCATCGATTGCTCCGGCGATGGTGATATTTCCGCCAAGGCTGGTGTGCCGTATACCACTGGTGACGGCAGTGGTCACTCCATGGGTGTCACAGTGTCCTTCCATATGGTCAATGTTGACTGGGATACTACCTTTAGAGAATCAGACCCTTACTTCTGTGACTACGCCGCAAAAGGTATAGCCCAAGGTCGGTTACATAAGGATCTTGCTAAGCTATATTTAATGAAAGGATTTCATCCAGGCAGCGTTTTTTGTAATTCGGTTCACATTCGCGGGGTTGACGGGACTAATCCTGTGGCCATTGGGCAGGCAACACAAGAAGGCCGCAGACGGTGTCATCAGTTATCGCAGTTTTTGCGTTCGGATATCCCTGGGTTCGCCAATGCGCACATGACCTTGTTGTCACCAACAGTCGGGGTGCGCGAAACACGAAAGCTCGAGGCCGTCTATAAAGTGACAGGTGATGACCTTGCTCGTGGCATGAAGTTCGCTGACGGTATTGTGTGCTGTGATAACCCCATTGACGATGTGATGCGTACCGACGCTAATATGACTCATGACGCTATTGTTGATAAGGGGGGTTATTACACTATTCCGTTTCGATCATTGATCCCTGCGGACATACCAAACTTAATGTTTGCTGGACGTATTGTGTGTGCAGATCCCGTTGCGTTTGCATCCGTTCGCGGGATGCCGCAATGCATGACCATGGGGCAAGCTGTCGGTACTGCCGCCTCTTTGGCTCTGAAACATAATGTAGTTGTTCAGGCAATCGACACTCAAATGCTAGTCACTGATCTCATCCAGCAAGGGGTTAACGGATTAGGGAATATGCCGTTAGTTTAACGGGTCGCCATTTTTCAACAAAAAAACCTTAGCTCCAACCCGTCAGAAGAGACAAGGCTATTGCAATCGCCTTTAGGCCTTTACTCTTGTGTGTAGTAAATGTTCTTTAAAAAGATCTGCTTATTCACTGCTTTATGCTGGCCCAATAATGACAAGATACCCGTCACGTCGGACAGATCAGCACCATCAACTAGCTCAGCAACAGAAAGCTTATAGGTTGCCCACTCGTTAGAGACTGGATTATTACTGGCTGACCCGAACACCATGAAGTTATTAACTTGGTTGCCATCCAGCCAGCGTCCCGTCTGAAAACCAATGTTAAAAGCAACGTCTGAGTCGCCACGGATATCAAAGTGCAAGTAGCCAGACTTAAAATTAGATAGGTTTTCTCCGATATCGGCCTGAAACTCTAGGCTGGTCCCCCACCAATCGCTCTCACGAGTTTCTATCCCCACAACACCTTGATGTGACATTTCAATACTCACTGTCCCCTCCCAAGGAATCAGTTTGAGAATGGCACTGGGGTACGTCATATTATTAGTTGCCGAGGGTATTAGTGAATCGTGAGATACTACATAAGTACCTACTTCTATCGCCTGACCGGCATCGACATCTCGATTTATCGTGCTTGTCTTGCGCTTGGGCATGGTGCTTTTAAACGGCGCGTTGAGTACCTCATTTAATAAGGCCGTTTCATCACCACCATAGCTCTTATAAAGTGGCTTGGTGTTGCGTGTTAATCCTTCAAAGCTGCCGTCATCAATGTAATCCCATAACGCATACTTAACTTCGTTATTCAGCCTTATCAATCCAAAGTGATTTTCAGAACCAGCGGCATCAACACTGTCTTTCCATTGTTCATCAAACGCCTCAAAGTAAAACAATGAAACACCTGCCGCATTAGTCCACTCGCGCATGTACTGATAAAATATTTTTTGCTTGTACTCATCTGCGGCCTTGGAGCCTTTTGCGCCGTAGGCTGCACCATCAGAAGAAGCCCAGCCAGTTTCGCCAATGTGTATGGGTTTTTCGATACCCAAACTTGCAATATGATCGGCAACTCCTTGGTATTGTGATGCACCATACTCTGCAGCACGCTTCATCGCTGCCTGAATCATCTCAGGCTTGGTAAGCGATTCTTCGCTGGGTAAGACACCCCAAAAATCCTGATTGTAGAATGAGTCATGAAATGGATAGGTGTGCACTGACACAAAATCAACAGCATTAATTAACGCGGTCAAATCGTCAGTTTTGTACACGCTGGCTCCGCCACCCCATGACTCATAATTGTCTGAACTAGTAATCCAAATATCAGCATTTAACTGGCCCGTCTTTTTCAACCCTTGCAGATGATCAACCCATTTGAGGATCGTTTTTGGATAGACGAAATAATTAACCGCCCACTGAACCATAGCCTCATTGCCCACTGCAATTACCTTAACAATGTCAGGGTACTCATTAGCCATTGCGACGGCGGCGTCTATGTCGCTAGTGTTCTTTTTAACATCGCCTGTAAAATGATCCGTACCATGCTGCCATGAGCCCTGTGCCTCGACCCATGCACCAAGCATGACGTACATTTCAAAATCAGGGTCAGTGTTCTTAAGCGCTCTTATGGCCGCCAGCAAATCTGCTGCCTGCGGAAATTGCGAAGTATTGTAGGTGCGCAACACCTTGATGCCCATCGCAGAAAGAATTTTTAAGTCTTCCGTGATTTGCTCAGGGGTAGGTGCAATATCACGACTTTTGCCGCGATAGCCTCCATAGGAAAATCCAGGATAGTCAGGGTTACCCAATATTTCTGCAGCCGTTAGATCTCTACTATTTTTTAAATCAACCGCTTGAATTGTGTTATCACAAGAGACCAAAAAACAAACAGTAATACTTAAAGCGATAAATTTGAAATATTGAATCACAGCGTTAACTACCCTTTAGATTAGAATTAAAAAAAAGATCTTCAAAAACATTCCCTGTTCGCCATTATAGGCTGTCGAACCCAATCACCTATATAATTAGCGACGAAAGGTATCAATTTTGTCGTTGAGTGGTGTGACGATAAGGCAGTCAGTTGACGTAAACTTTACCTCCACCAAACCTATAAGGCCTAAAAGTATGACGCCCAAAAAAGTTGAGCTGCTTAAACAGGCTGAAGGATTTAAGTTGCATGTTAATGGAATGCCCTTCTATATCAAAGGTGCCGGCCTAGAATTAGGTAGTATTAAAAGTCTCGCCGACTACGGTGGCAACGCTTTTCGCACCTGGCGCGTCGACAATGGTGCAAAAAGTGGCCGTGATATTCTTGATGAGGCCCACCAATATGGCTTGATGGTTTGCATGGGCCTAGATGTGGGCCGCGAGCGCCATGGATTTGATTACAATGATAAGCATGCAGTTGCCCAACAACTGGCCATGATTCAAAAAGATGTTCTAGCGTTAAAAGACCATCCTGCCTTGCTCATGTGGGGTATTGGCAACGAGCTTAATCTTCGCCATATCAATCCCAATGTGTGGGATGCCGTTAATGCCATTTCGGAGATGATCCATGAGATCGACCCTAACCATCCAACCACCACAATGTTGGCTGGCGCTGACCCTGAGGTAATCCATACCGTGGTTGAACGATGCCCCGATGTCGATTTACTCTCGTTTCAACTCTACGGCGATATAGACAAACTTCCCCAATACCTATTAACCAGTAGATACCAGGGTGCTTATACAGTCTCTGAATGGGGCGCTACCGGTCATTGGGAAGTTGATTGCACAAATTGGGACCGCCCCTTAGAACCCACTAGCAGCGAAAAAGCCCAGACCTATCAAACGCGGTATCTTGATTACATTGTTGCAGATGCCGAACAGTGTATAGGGTCATTTGTGTTTCTGTGGGGGCAAAAACAGGAGCGCACCCCTACGTGGTACGGGGTATTCCTTGAAAACGGCCGCCACACAGAAACCGCTCAAATAATGCAATATCTTTGGACCGAAGAATTTGCTGACCAGCCCGTGCCTAAGTTTCCTTTACTCACTATTGAGGGTGCCATCGGTCAAGATAATGTTCGCCTGACTGAAGGTAATCTTTACCAAGCACAGGTGACCTGCGAGTCCATCGGTGATAATTCGCTCAGTTATCGCTGGGAACTCATGCGTGAGGTTGAAAAAAATCTAGAAAGCGATGGCGGTGATTTCGAACCCACCCCCGAGATTGTTTGGTCTCAATATGGCTCAGAAATGACTGATCATGTCGACTTTAAAGCGCCCAGCATTGGTGAATATCGCCTCTTTATTTACCTAGATGATGCCTTTGGTGGCTCAGCCACCGCAAATATACCCGTTTTAGTCGTATCTCTGACGACTGTCAAGAATCACTAACTTATACTCTTGTGAGTCAGGGTCAATAGCTACACTTTCTCTGACTTAGGGGAAGTAAAAAAACAATAATAGCTACGACTACAATAATTATGAGCCAAAACATCGGGCAAAGTCCCACTCAAAATTCAATACCTTTAAATCAAAAAATTGCCTTTGGGATTGGTATGCTCGCCAATCAAATGTTCCCAGCGGCATTGGGTATTTTTATGATGACCGTGATTGTGGGTTTGGGCATGAATCCGCTTCTTGTGTCACTCATCTTTGGCATTCCCAAGGCCATCGACGCCATAACCGACCCTCTGATGGGTTATATTTCTGACCATACCGTATCTCGCTGGGGTAAACGGCGACCCTATGTGTTTATTGGTGCGATTATCTCTGGTCTGTCCTTTGTGATGATGTGGCAGCTGTCCGCTGACAACTCAGAAATGTACACTTTTTACTACTTTCTTTCATGGTGCTGTGTTTTTTGGCTCGGCATGACCATTTTTAGCATACCCTATGTGGCGATGGGCTATGAAATGAGCTCTGATTATCATGAGCGAACCCGGCTGATGGCTGTCGCACAATGGATTGGTCAGTGGGCATGGGTAATAGCGCCCTGGTTTTGGGTTATCCTCTATGACCCTAATTGGTTTGAGTCTTCCACCGAAGGTGCAAGAGTCTTATCTCTTTGGGTCGCAGGCATTTGTACCGCTCTCGCCTTGGTACCCGCCTTTTTCTGCACCTTCACCAATACCAGTGACGGCATTAGCGAGAAAGCACCTGAAAAACCTAGCTTGCGTGACACCATGGTTGATTTTTTCAAAGGTATTGTCATTACATTTCGTAACAAACCGTTCCGCAAAATTTGCATTGCCACCTTTCTTATTTTTAATGCCTTTCAAACCATAGCCGGCTTCTCTTTCTTGATTGTGGTGTTTTACATGAATGATGGCAGCACCGCACAGGCCGGGCTTTGGCCGACGCTGTTTGGATCTGTCGGCGCACTCTTTACCTGTTTTTTAGTTATTCCTATTGTGAATTATTGCGCACAACAATATGGTAAAAAGGCGACCTTTATTTACAGTCAATCAGTTTCTTTACTGGGCTATGCGTTATTGTGGTGGGGCTTTTCTCCAGAGAATCCTTGGATGATGTTTATTCCACTGCCTTTATTTTCCTTTGGCATCGGCGGGTTGTTCACCATTATGATGTCTATGACGGCTGATATCTGTGACATGGACGAGCTTGAAACTGGCCAGCGCCGTGAAGGTACCTTTGGCGCTATCTACTGGTGGATGGTTAAACTTGGTGCAGCCGTTGCTGGAATAGCTACCGGTGTGATTCTCAGTCTTAGTGGGTTAGATCAGTCAGTGCAGGTGCAAAGCGAGGAAACCCTTCTGTGGTTGCGATTGAGCTATATCATTATCCCGAGTGTCGGGACTTTAATTGCGATACTGGTTATGCGTACCTACGACCTAGATGAGCAGCGCGCTAACGAGATACGGGCTCAACTAGACATGCGACGCGCCGAGAAACTCGCCAGCTAAAATTAAAACCACTACATAAAAAAGCCGTCTGTTTAAGACGGCTTTTTTATTTCTGCAGGCCATAGGCTAGGGTTATTCCAACCCAGGCTTAAGCGCTACTTCAATTTTGGTAACTGTGCCTTTTTTGTCAAATATCTGCATCGACACGTCAGGATCAATGCCATTATCTGCAATGGTGCTGCTAGTCCCATCGGTAAAGCTAAGCTTTATTGACGTCTGCTTAGCCAAACTATAAACAACAGGCACCTGGCAATAGGTAAAGCCCAACTGCCCAGCAGACAAGCCCAGACTCTGTTGATCACCATTGAGATCAAAGTAGACCAAGGTATCGTTGGTCACAAGAAACTCAGACTTCCTAAGAATAAACGGGTTAAACCGAATACAACCAGCATCGACAATAACGCCTAGCTCCATTAAACGCGTAATCACTTCTTCTTTGACCTGCCCGGTCATACCCGGTTGCTTTGCTCCGGCAAACCCTGGAGTATGGGAATAAGGGTCAGTCGGGAATGCACCATAATCTTTGGGCGTTTTGTTAAACCCAATACCGGCACGAATATCAAAATAACAGTCAGCCAGTTTGCCGATGATCACTGGGTCTGCGCCTGTCTCTGTGGCGATGCGGAAATTCTCCAACGCTGCCAGCAGTAACTTAGACACCATATGCCAATAAATCGACCCCAATCCCTCGTAGGCATACATGCCCCCAGAACGGCCGGTAAAACTGCGATGATTAAACATTTTTTCAAAAATATCTTCGACCAAAGATTGATCCTGCTCAACCAGTTCTTGATAGCCATTGGTCGCTAGTACCGCAAGCGCCTGCTTAGCACTCTCGATATTATTAAACGCACCATTAAAGTAGTAGCCGCCCTGCTCGTCCATCTCGACCAACAACTTATCACCATCAGAGACTAGACGTTTTAAGAGCACTGACCGTTCAAACTGCTGTTTGGGAATAATATTTTTATCAATAAAGCGGGTTAATTCACGGTCTGGGTACAACAGATAAGAGTTTTGCCTAGCAGTAAATATCTCTGAGTTTTTCAGCGCCGTTAGCACTTCCAACGCCTGCTCAGGGTTTAAATAACCAGAACTGAGCACGGCAACCTGCCCCTCAAGCATCTCATAAAGGTGTGTGACCTCCACACCCTCATCCGTTGCCGTCATGAGGTTGTAAGCATGATACAGGCCATCTTCACGGCGATTAGCCCTAATGGTATGGTCAATATACGCAATGGATGTACGGCAAAATTTCACAATATCTGAGGTTTTAACCCAGCGACGATCACCTGAAAAAGACTGCTCATATAAGCCAGAACGAAAGTCACTCGCCGCCTGACCCAAGCCATCCAACACCTGCTTTCGATCAGCATCAGAAAATGCTCCTTCCAGTAAATGATGATGTTCGTCAAAGGTGTTGTCAATGGCATACAGTAAATCTGCAATTTCTACTGACAGCTCCACCTGTTCAAATTCAACCGCTGAAAACAACTCTAATAAATATTGCTGATAACGCCGAGTATAGTAAAGCGTCACCATAGAGACGCCAAAACCAACCAGTGCATTGTTGGCATCATTCCACTCAGGCCTCTGAGTGTTCATCCAGATTCCCGCCTCTGGAACAAAATTGGAAAATTTAGCTAGCACCGTGGCCAACAGTTTTTCTGTTAAATTAACATAATAGACAGAGTCTTCTTGGTTCCATAGTAACCGTCCATCAGAGCCTACTTGGTCCACTCGCTGCTGAATCAGATTGTGTGCGGTGTCATCAAAATCAATGGTGTTATGAGGATCTTGAAGCAGATCTTGATAAGACTTAATGCGATAGGGAACATTGGCATAACAGAATAAATCTGCCGTTAAAAAATCTTTTAACGTACCCGGATGGTAACTGTGTGATAACTCTAAAAACTTTAGCAGATAGATAACTTGATGATCACCCCAGTAGCCTATGCTAGCCCAAGGGTCCTCAGGCTCGGGACTTTCCCAATCGATACCGGCTTTGGTAATGCGGTAGGGATTATAGCCATCCGCAGTAGATGCATTGACAAACTTACAGATCATGCTCTCGACAAAATTAGGAATCGAAACACTTAAGGCTTCCCAATTTTGAAAAATATCTCGCCAATTGCCTTCAAAATTAAGTAACTGAGATCCGTCCTCTTTTTTCAACTGAATATTAAACTTGTTCCAAGGCCGTGAGGGATCACCATGACGACGACTGAAGGAGAGTGGCAAATATTCATAGCAGAGTCGCTGCACCCCCGCATCTTTCTGCGCCGCCGCAGCTCTAACTAAATCACTGTAGTGGATCCGCTGATCGAGGCCTTCAAAAAATTCTTTAAATTGCCCAAAGACCTCGCGATTAGCTCTCTTGGCAAACTCAATAAGATCATCTCTTGGGACCCAGTAGTTATCCATAAATAATCCACCGCGCATCACATTGAACAGCACGTTAGAAAAATGGTGATTGGTACTTAAGCGGTCTTCGGTGACCTGTAAACCGTCAGCAATACCGACAATCCGAGCAAGATTTTGCGAGCCTGCCGCGATATCACGTTCAATATCGGCGCCAATGTCTTGGTTGTCCTTGAGGTAGGACTTTAAATTACGCACCTTGGCGGGCCCCTGATTAACCTCAGCAATAATACTCCAACTACTTTGCTCGTCAGTGGCTAATGTCATTAGGCCATTAACAAAATAGGCACCCCGTCGACCTCGAATATCGATCTCTTGCTTGAGGGGTAAGCCCTGACGAAACTGATCAAGCTGAAGAGACGAGACCAGTTTTTTTGAATGTGGCAAACCCTCAGACCACACCGTGGTGGTCGACAAGGCTTCGCTAGGTTCTGCCCGGTCCACCAGTATTGAACTCATGCTATAAAAGCCAAGTCCAGTGTCTTGGTCTAACTCATTTTTCTTGTAGGCATCAACGAGGCAGCTCAGACCATTCTGAACACCAGAATCAACACCATAGGGGAGCAGATTTTCAATACCATCTAAAATTTCTACCGTGACTGATGCCGAACTATGATTAACAAGCGTCGCCGTTTTAACAAACCCAAATTTTTCCGACGTGCGCCAAACATAACGGAACGTCAATGATAAATCGTGATTGATCTCTTCAAAAATGAGCTTGTCGCCGAAGACGTTTTTGTACATATTGCGGGTCAACCGATAGACCCCATCGTAATTTTTAGAAAAAGGTTCCCAGAGTGATGTTTTGTCTTCAACCGTCACTAATGCCAAGGTTCGACTACCCGTATGGGTGGACCCATCAGTGATCTTGTCGTCTGAGTAATAAGGGAACAGCGCGCTCTCTGAATTGATTCTGCCCGCAGACAGGCCGCCAAGACTAGAAATAAACATCCAATGATTAGAATCACTCACAACACTGATGAAAAAGTCGCTCATCTGGTCATAGTTACCAATTTGATAGAAAGTCTCGCCGTGCAGGTCCACGTATTTGCCTGTCACATCGTGCTTATCTTTCTGCCGGCATTGGTTTCCGATGTATATTTTTCTTTCAGCCATATCTATCCATGTTTATCTAGTGAATTCCGCCGCTCTTAACGACTAATAACTGTTTTCTGCCACCACGCTACCTGGACCTCCACTCCTTAGCTAGAGCCCCGCAAAGCGGCCTGTATGCTAAGCCCGCAAGTGCTATTTCGCAACTCAAAAGACATCAGAATGAGTTAACAGGCGGCATAGCTGGGACAAAATGGCCTTGCTTATATTCAATCAACAGCGGGTAGGCCAATAGTGAGCGTATCACGTTTTAGACCAGGCTCTAAAAGCAGCATGTTGCCGTAGACCCTTCAAAGCCTGCACTTTTTTGTGTTTAAACCCTGCGATATACCATATATGGTATTTTTATAATAAATATTATTCATTATTCATATATATACAGCGTCGCTACAATGGTCGCGTCATAACAGAGGTGCACCATGCTATATGTTTTGCTTTTAATCATGATTTCTTTAAACGGAATAGCCGTAAATGACATGGACCTAGGTCGACGAATGCCGCTCATTAGCGACACGGTGGGTACCAAACAGAAATCTAGTCCTCCACAAAATGGCGCTAATGCCGCCTAGTTTTTTGCGCAATTGAAAAAGTATTTCACCCTGCATCATAAAGTTATCTTTCCCATTTGATCGTTGTCACCAGACTTCTCAACCTCGACACATCTATAGTTATATACTAAGTGATTCGACATACCGTACCTCTCTTGGGTACATTTCATTTTTAATGATAATTATCTGAACCACGGGTCTGTTTATGCAGCATCAAATTTCCAAAGTACTAATTATTAGCTTTTTAGTCTGTACAGGGTTTTTTACTGCACATGCTAAAGATGCCCCCAAGCCAATCCTGAGTGATCTGCAAATCACTCAGCTAGGATATAAAGAGGCGTCTAAGTTACCGTCGGAATTAAAAGGGCATCGACCTCTTAATCGAGTTCTAGTAAATTTTGTTGGTGTAGGTGAGATTAAACTTTTGCAGTCGATCGCGCCTGATATTGAGTTCGTTTCAATTGAAGCTATGGGTGAGTCAGGTAACAAGATATCTGGTGACTTTGATGCCGTCGTCCTTAGTTGTGGTGCGCCAGTCTCTCTTAAACACGTAACCGATGTGGCATGGGTGCATAGCTTTGCAGTGGGGGTGGAAGACTGCCTCTCACATCCCACTTTGATAGCGTTAAATGGCAATTACATATTAACCAATGGGCGTGGCACTGCTGCGGCAACCATTGCTGAGCATGTTATTGCTATGACGATGTCTTTTTCTAGAGGTCTGCACATATTTCGAGATTCTCAATCCAATGCTTCTTGGGATCGACAGTTGATTTATGGGACCACATTAACGACTACCGTCAATGGTAAAACTATGTTGATCTTAGGTTTAGGCTCGATTGGTAAAGAAGTAGCGCGACGCGCAAAAGCATTAGGCATGAGAGTTACTGCCACACGTAATAGTAGTCGTGAGGGTCCTGATTATGTCGATTATGTTGGCCTCGCCGATGAAACTCTAGCGCTTGTAAAAGAAGCTGATGTGGTGGTAAATACGTTGCCTGCTACTCCTTCAACCAAAGGGTTTTTAGACGGTAAATTTTTCAAAGCAATGAAGAGTTCAGCCTTGTTAGTTTCAGTTGGTCGTGGTGCGACGACCAACACAGACGACTTGATTGCAGCGCTGCAAGCGGGTGATTTGCGGGGTGCTGCTTTAGATGTGACCGATCCTGAACCACTGCCAAGTGATCACCCTTTGTGGAAGCAAAAAAACGTAATCATCACTCCACATATCGCGGGTACCGGAAGTGGCTCTATCGATGGAGCGTTTAAGTTGATGCTAGAAAACCTTCGACGTTATCAATCTGATGAACCGCTACTTAATACAGTAAATAAAGAAGCAGGATATTAATCCTTATTGAAGCAGCCTTTGGTTAAGCAACTGGAGCATATCGCCAGCGGCTATTTGCACTCGTTAAAAAATTAAATAATAAAAATAGATGCCCCAACTAAAACACATCAACAACGCAGTAATAGTCACCGTAATCCCGACACAGGTTTGATTGTTCACTCTTGGATTTAAAGATCTAGGATTACTGTTAGTTTTTTCGGTCCAGGCTTTAGGGTACAGGTGCAAGGTGCCTATATAGATAATCAAATAGACATTGATTAACGTCAAGACGACACTCGTATACAGTAAGGTTTACATAACAACCCCATAGACAATGTCGAAGAAATTTAGGCCATACGATAACCCAAAAGTGACTGCATAACCCTGAAACACATCACAAAAACACCAACAGACAGGCACCTGCCCAACCAATGCTGAACACATGCAACTCTCTGGAAAAGACGAACTAGTACCGCTGTTGACAGTGAACTAGCTTCTTGCAAAACTAGCACTAATACCATCGCAGTTAAGCGTTTGCGTGCATCGGGTGTACTAATCTTACTACGGAGAGCCGTCTTGGACATTTATACCCTAACCATAGCGATGAGTGTGATTATTTTTATCGCTGTTGGCGTATATGCTGGGCGCAGCGTCAAGAAGCTAGATGATTATTTTGTCGCCGGTCGGCGCGCACCCACCTTGCTGATTGTTGGCACATTGGTCGCTAGCGTTTTCAGCACCTCCATTTTTCTCGGCGAAGCTGGATTTACCTATGACGGTCAATTAGGCCCCTACATATTAATGCCAGGAATCGCCGTGATTGGTTATGTTTATGGGGCGCTTTTTTTTGGCACGTTTCTGCGCCGCAGCCGCGCAACGACCGTGGCTGACTTCTTTGGTCAGCGGTTTAATAGTCATCGGGTTCAACAGGCAGCAGGTATGACCATTATTGTTGGACTAGGCGGTTACCTGCTTGTGGTTACGCAGGGTGCGGCGATCTTGTTGTCTGAACTAACCGGTCTAGGTTATTTCGAAGGCATAGTGCTGGCCTGGCTCAGTTATACCCTATTCACCATGTACTCAGGCTCCAAGGGCGTAATCATTACCGATACTTTAATGTTTCTGTTATTTTGCTTCGCCACTGTATTTTTTGTCTTTTACGTTGTCGATGGAATGGGCGGTGTTGCAAAAGCCGTTGAAGACTTAACCTTGATCAAGAGCAAACCTGATATTACTGCCTGGCACGGCACCGTTGGCGCCGGCACTGAATGGCCGACCCCAAGTGATTATCTCATCTGGACTTTAATCGTAGATATGTCCTGGGGCTTTGTTTATGCCGTGGGTCCTTGGCAATCGAGCCGGCACTTGATGGCGCGAGACGAACATGTCGTTATCCGCGCATCGGTCTATGCCTGTATTGCTGTGGCACTAATGCAGATACTTATTTACGGTGCAGGCGGATTTATCAACCTAGCTAACCCGAATATTTCACCCTCTGAAACCGTGATGATTTGGGCCGCCAAGAACCTGGTACCGACCTTTCTAGGAGCACTTTTACTGGCTGGAATTATGGCTGCCGCACTGTCTTCCGCATCAACTTTTTTATCTCTGATCGGCTTTAGTGTCAGCAATGACATTGTGGTGCGTAAGCAAGCATTAACCCTTAGAGCTTCTCGCATTGCCATGTTTGCTACCGGTGCCGCTGTGCTGGTGCTGTGCTTTATTTTTCCGCCTAATGTATTTTGGCTCATGATGTTCATCGGTACCGTTTTCGCGTCGTCCTGGGGCCCGGTGGGCTTCATGAGTATATGGAGTAAATCTATTACAGCTAGTGCTGCTTTTTGGGGAATTGTAAGCGGGTTTTTTGGCAACGTGATACCCGCATCACTCGAATACATGGGGCTAATAAACCTGCCTAGCTATTTTAATCCAGCCTTGATCGGCGCAAGTATTAGCCTCATAACGATCATCTGTATATCCAAAAGAGGTAATGTCACCACGCAAGAGACAGAGTACCGCGAAAACCTTCACCGCACACCAGATGTCGATTCTGATCTACAAAAAACCAAAACGACCATGTGGGCTCCGGCATTCTTAGTTATCTATGGCTGTGTGATGCCACTGTTGTTGATTAAGTATTATGTCATCCCCTATCAAACCGCCCTTGGGCAACTCCTGCCGGATGGCACCGTAGATTTATCGACTGGGGAGTCTATCTTGGCCATGCTAACCGCGCCGGTCTACATTATTCTTGCCCTTATCGTCGCCAAGGTGGTCTGGGCTAGATACAGCCCCCAGCCCGCAGTAAATCAGGCAAAACCACTGCCTTCTATACCCTCGGGCTAAAGGGGCAGTGTTGGAACAACCATTACAATGCAGATCAATCTTATAAGCCGTTTTCTTGAAGCTCTTGATAGAGAGCCTCGCGCCTTAGCGCAATAAACTGTTTTATGGAGATATCGCTAGCGTCACATAAAGCCGCACCTGCATCAGCATTAATAGCGGCAGGGTTATAGATAAATCCGCAGCCGTCTGGCAACCCTGCGTCAGTTTGACTAATAGCTGTTGTCACTAAGGTATCTCTTGCAGCAAGTTTAGGCCCTAACACATCCCAATCCATGTGGTTATCAAGTATCGACTTAATATCTGAGTAAAGTGCCTCTTTATTAGCTTGCTCAGAAAAAACAATATCCCATAAAATAGGATCAACACTTCCTAATTCTCGGCTCGCCCAATCAACCTTTCCCGACGAAGGAAACGCGTAAGTCCCAGCAATATCTCGAAACGCAGTAAACCAAGATGGCAGTCCGATGGAGATGTCATGACTGTCTCTGAAAACAAAATCAAAATCATTGACCATATAAATCCATTGGTCCGTCAGCGGATTGAAATAAAGATAATAATTGTTGGCAACCCTCACATAATGATCAACAGCGCCGAAGGCAATCTCTGCGGCTTGAGCTTTAATGAAGCCAGGAATATCAAACTGCTCAGCTAACATTGAAGCGCTGGGGTAGGTTTGTAAAAAACTCATGAACTCCTGTAATAAAGCCCTACCAGTAGCAATACTGCTCTTTTTACTTTTTAAGTCATAGGCTGGCTTATAAGGTCTAAATTGAGAATCTTCGCCGCCATCATTAATGTCCGAATTAACAAATTGAGGGTTTAAGTAATGCGCGGTGCCCAGCCACTCTTCTCTTGAGTCAGGGTCTGACTTTTCAACACCAATTTGGCAAAAATTAGAGTCTATATAAGTAACGGCATCCTCATAGGCTAGGCAGTTTAGGTCTGCTTCTTCCGACCCCGCTAGATCTGCATTGCCACCAATTTTGAAAAGATAGCCATTTTTCCCAAAATAGCGTTTAAGGAAAGGTTTGTCGACTGGCTCGACCATTTGGTAAACGCCCATGTTATAGGTTTGAGGCAGCGACCTTCCATAGAAATTGCCGTCACCACTAATATGAAACTCGACATTGGCATGGGCAACTCTGGAGGCTGGGACACCAATAGAATTTAAGATGTCGTGCGCTAAAAGTTCGCGCTGATAAGACGGGTCATCTCGATTGAACCTAAATGAGAGTTTGTCCACATCCATAAACTCTCTTTTGTCGTTCCCAGGCACCTCTGCATGGTCTTTTCCAACTCTAAGATAACAAGGCGCTCCTTCAACGGCAGCAGGTTCGCCTGTCGCATCAATACACGCATAAACACCCTCATCTTCGTCAAATTCTTCATCAAACTTAATGCCAAAACTAAATCGTTTAGGCTTAGCAGTCCAATTATCGCCACCTTCGTCATACCAATATTCAGGCCATTGTCGGCTAGTGTTGCCCTTCATTTTAAAACCAACTTTTTCAAATTTTTCAATCACTGAGCCGTCGGCATCCAGATATTCAAAGTCAACTTGCCGATATATTTCACTATGGGACCATGACGTCCATTCAGAAATATCGCCATTGGCATCGCCCGTGCTATAACGAGCACGCTCTGTATCTAAAACAAACCGATGCCATTCATCGACGTCCATACTTACACGGATCTTATGCAGCTTGTCTACAGCAAATAAGGGTGCTGATGCATCCGCACCACAGGCAACAGAGATCGTTTTGTCCGATGAACCAACAACCCCTTCCTCAGCACCTAAAGCACACTCTTGCCGTCCGGGGTCTCTATCGACTTTTAAGGCATAGACTGCGCCGGTCTCTAGGCCACCGTCAAAGGTAAACAGTCCGTTTTTCGCTATGGTGAGAAGCTCATCGTCTTCGCTACATTCAGTATCGCTTTGGGCCATAAAACAGCCACTTAACTCAACATCCATATTTCGATAAGCATCCATACTGTCAATGCCAATACTGATAAAGAAAATAGGTTTAGTTACGGTTAAATCAAAAGAGATCGAGCTACTTAATTGACCATCAGACACACTGATCGTGATGGAATAAGTTGAGTCTAAATCAGCTGTCGTCGCCGAGCCGGATAACACGCCCGATGCTGTGTCAAAGGCTGCCCACGCAGGCATACCGGTAATACTAAAGACCAAATTGTCACCGTCTGCGTCATTCGCAGACGGTGTAAAGTTTAGCGCTTCCCCAACCCTGATCGTTGAAGTGCTTCCTGAAATAGTCGGTGATGAATTTTGTACAACAGTGACTGGTGCAGCTCCGCCGCCACCGCCACCGCCACACGAACTGACGACCAGCAACGATATTAAAAGCAAAGTGCTACGTTTCAAAATTGTACGATAGGGTTTTCTCATCACAAATTCTCTCTACAATACGTCTTAGTGGCCACAACACTATGAAAGAGTTTAATGTCTACAGGCACATTGGGTTAAAATTATCGCTCAGTGACTAATATAGCATTAACACTAAAGGAGAGTTGTTTTGAAACAAAGTATTTCCCTAGCCTACTTCATCGCGGCCCTATGGGCTGGCATAGCATTCGCCCAGAGCCCTGCCAACGACACTACACTGGCTAACCCTTGTCTTTCGACCAACTCTGAGTTGGGTGACTCAGCCTTTTGGGCGGTGACCGCGATCGAACAGTTTGCCGACAAACAATATGCTGCTGCCGTAGATACCGTAGACGCCTGCTTCATGCAGTGGGGTCCCGAGGCTGGGCACAAACAGAAAAAAATGCACGATGACAAAACCAGCTGCCCGCGCACCGGCAAAGTCAGCGACATAAACAAAAAGAAAATCGAACAAAACTATCTGATGAACGATGTCTCTATGGCGCTCTGGGCAAAGGCTATCTCACTGCATAAATTAGGTGATATTGAGTCGGCAAAAGAGACTTACTCCCAGTGCATCTACATGACCTGTGGCCGCGCTTGGGACCCCAAAGGATCGTACTGGAGCCCAGCGCAAGACTGCGCTAAAAAAGTACGTAAACTTCTAAAATAGATACCATGCCTTTGCGGTAGCTAACCCTGGGTATCATCCACAAAAAAGGCCACCCTTTGGGGTGGCCTTTTTTTATTCGGCTAACGCTTTAAATCAAACTATTTACTTCTTTGGTTGCATCCAAAGTGGCAAAAACGCGATCAAGAAACCAGACACTATGAATGCAATGGCTACCGGGTGGGGCATGGTTGCCATTTCGCCACCATATTGCGCAACAAAACCTTTAGCGATAGGACTCGCTGCATCGCCCAGTGATGCCATGGCATTTGCATGACCAATCCATTGATTAGCAACGTTAGTCAATATAGTCCAATTCATCGCTAAGACTGACAATGAAAAGACTGAGCAAATGACCTTAGCACTGACTGGAGCTTCTTTTTCGACCATAACGCTACAAAACCTAGCCGCGACCCAAATAGACACGATAATAGAAAGAAGTAATGTAGCATTAGCACCGCGTGAAGCTTGAAATGTCGCCCAAATTTCTGATTCCATGATTTTCTCCGATAGTTATTATTTTGAAGTTGAATCTGGAGGTTAGACTAATTGTTATCTAATTACCAATGAATAGAATAAGGTCGTGGTTGGCTATTGGTTAACCTGCGCGTAGCGCATTGCTTTATTTGTAAGGTGGTCGTGCCTTTACTTAAGTACTATTTGTATTGGCATAACGGGAAATAATCTCAATAAAATCTGCCCCATACTTCTCCAACTTACTGTCCCCCACACCGGTAATATTTAATAACTCTGGTCCCGACATAGGCATAATATCGAGCATCTCTTTTAAGGTAGCATCATGGAAAATCAAATAGGGCGGTACATTATGCTCTTCGGCAAGATATTTTCTGCACTCCCGCAACTCGTCCCACAATTCTTGATCTTCGGGAGGAATCTGGGTTTTTTTGTAAGACTTTGCCGACCCCTTTTTAGTCGCCGGTGCTTTAATCTCATCTTTGCGCAGATGAAGCAACTGCTCGCCCTTTAACACCGGCCGACATAGGTCGGTGAGTTGCAGTGCGCTGTAGCCTTCAAGATCAACCCGTAGAAAACCCCGCACCACTAGCTGACGAATCACTGAGCGCCACTGGGCTTCATGGATGTCGCTGCCAATACCAAAGGTACTTAGCTCTTGATGACTATGCTGCAGGACTTTTTCATTTTCTTTGCCCTGCAGTACATCCATAACGTGCACCACACCAAAGCGCTGGCCGGTGCGATAAACGCAAGATAATACTTTTTGTGCAGCTTCGGTAGCGTCCCAGGTCACTGGTGGCAGCTGACAGTTGTCGCAGTTGCCACATTGGTTGGGGGCCTCATCGGCAAAATAACTAAGCAGCACTTTGCGGCGGCAGCTGGTGACTTCACAGAGACCCAACATAGCGTCGAGTTTATGCCCCTCGGCCCGCTTAAATTGTTCGGACCCATCCGACCCCTGGGCCATTTGTTGCAAGCGCACTACGTCCTGTAAGCCATAGATCATCCACGCGTCAGCAGGGTGACCATCACGCCCTGCTCGTCCGGTTTCCTGATAATAGGCTTCGATGCTTTTGGGTAAGTCTAGATGGGCAACAAACCGCACATCCGGCTTGTCGATGCCCATACCAAAGGCAATAGTAGCAATAATAATTACCCCGTCTTCACGTAAAAAGCGGTTTTGGTGAGTTTGCCGTAATTGCGCTGGCAACCCAGCATGGTAGGGCAAGGCAGTAAAGCCCTCGTCACTCAACCAATGTGCTGTGTCTTCCACTTTTTTACGCGACAAACAATAGACAATACCGGCCTCTTGTTTGCGCTGCTGTAAAAAGGCCAATAGCTGTTTTTTTGGGGTGGTTTTGTTGGCAATAGCATAGCGAATATTGGGCCTGTCAAAACCGCTGATATAGGCATTGGCTCCGGTGAGAGATAGACGCTCAATAATCTCTTTGCGGGTACGGATATCGGCTGTGGCGGTGAGCGCGATACGCGGTATATTTGGAAAGCGCTCGCTCAACAAACTTAGGGATAGGTAGTCGGCACGAAAGTCATGGCCCCACTGGGATACACAATGGGCCTCATCAATGGCAAACAGCGCCAATTGACAGCGGCTTAAAAGGTCGAGGGTATACGGCTGTATTAACCTTTCTGGAGCAATATACAGTAAATCTAACTGCCCCGATAAGAGATCTTGCTCAATCTTGTTCTGGTCACTGTGGGACAGAGTAGAATTTAAAAATGCCGCCTTGACACCAAGTTGTTGCATGGCACCTACTTGGTCCTGCATGAGTGCGATTAAGGGCGAGATAATAATTCCCACACCGTCGCGCAATAATGACGGAATTTGATAGCAGAGGGATTTACCCCCACCGGTGGGCATTAAAACTAGCGCATTATTACCGGCGCTAACATGCTTAATAATCTCAGCCTGGTGACCGCGAAAACTGTCATAGCCATACAGGCTGTTTAATATCTCGACTGCCTTTTGCATCATGTTGTAATTGTCTGTTGTTGAGGAACCCCAGCCCTTTCGGGCGATGACGACACTAGCTTTAATCACGCGCTCAACGATATGAATCGATCACTCATATAGCGACAACAAGCCCTTCTATTAATCTATCAATTTTATTTTTGGCGACGTCTTGTCCGGCCTGACGATTTGTGGCCTGGTCCCGCAGCACCACCCGCAATACTTAAGTCTCCGGCCATTTGAGCTTGGGCTCCACTAGTAATAACACCTAACTCTGACTGTATTCGCTCTAGATCTGGCGTATCGCCTTTGCTATAAGTGTCCATCGCATGTCGCATAACAGCAACATGTTCAGGAGAGGTGCCACAGCAACCGCCAATGATTCGAGCACCTGCGTCCATGGCCATCCGGGTATAGTTGGCCATTAATTCTGGCGTGCCGCTATAACAAATTTCACCATCAACCCATTCGGGAATACCACAGTTACCTTTTGCAACCAGTATAGGTTCTGCGCCAGCTATATCTGCCGCTTGTTGCATATTAATAATTGCGGCTATGACCTCAGCAGCACCAAGCCCGCAGTTGGTCCCATAGGCCGCTAAGGGAGTGCACAACTCAGTTTGTAGCTGGACAATATCAGATGGCGTAATGCCCATCATGGTTCGACCATTCGTCTCAATACTCAGGGTTAGTACGATAGGCAACCCAGTGACACTTGCTCCTCGCACTGCAGCATGACACTCTTCAAGGGAAGATAGAGTTTCGATCCAGAGAATGTCGGCACCCCCTTCCTTGAGTGCCATAGCTTGCTCTGCAAACGCAATTTCACCTTCTTCTATAGTCATTAGACCAGCTGGAGCAAAGATTTCACCCGTCGGCCCCATGGAGCCGGCCACCGCGACATCGCGGCCGCTAGCAGCAATCTCTTTGACTAAAATTTGGGCTGCTGCACGATTAAATTCTGCGACACGATCTTGTGCATCGTGCAGCTTCAACCTATAGCTATTCCCGCCAAAGGTATTGGTTAAAACAATATCTGACCCGGCATCTATAAACGATCGGTAGTGAAAGGCAACACGTTCTGGAAAGTCGGTATTCCAAAACTCAGGTGAGTCACCTGACTGTAAGCCTAATGCAAATAAGTTAGTACCTGTAGCTCCATCGATCAACAACGTTTGTTTTTCATCGAGCAATCTTAAAAAAATATTATCCATTGAGAAGTCACGCTATCTATAAAAAGGTTTAGTAAAAAGAACATACTTAGATGAGGTAAAAACGACCAGCCCTGTAGAGCTTATTATGGATTTTAGTATACACCGACCTTGATAAGCCGCCTAAAATTTTCGCTATTTTGGGGAGTTAAATCCGACTCATAGGGCCCATCTAATTAACTCTTACTGGGCACCATTCTGTAACCTAACCACCCAAAAAGGCCAACAAACTAAAGTATTGCGTGTTTTATCCAAGAACTGACGACTATCGATCAGTTAGCTGTTGATTTTGAAGACCAAACTTTAGCGACAAGGGTAACAATCGCTAGCACCAATGCACCCGCTATGAGTCCGACCGTGCCCTCTACCAACGCTGGCACTAATGCCGCAACAATCCCTTCAAGAGGAACGCCAAGTGCGCTCATTAGCGAATCAGTTGCGTGATGTATTATTTCAATACTATGCACCAGAATTCCACCACCGACTAAGAACATTGCGGCGGTGCCAACTATCGACAAAAACTTCATCAGCAATGGAGCAATAATTAATAAGCTTCGGCCAACAAGGCGTTGCAGGTCATTGAATGATCCCGACACAGACTTTTTCAGCATGTATAGGCCCACATCATCCAACTTAACAATACCGGCTACCAATCCATAAACCCCAAAGGTGATCCCTAACGCGAGTAAAGATACGACGATAACCTGTGTGAGAAAAGGTTCGCTTTGTACTGTACCCAGCACAATAACGACTATCTCTGCGGAGAGGATGAAATCTGTACGGATGGCCCCTTTAATTTTATTTTTTTCAAGCTTGACCATATCAACTTTTTGATCGGCCAGAGCCGCTAGCTTTGCCTGATGCCGTGCTTCCAGTTCGTCTTTATCATGCAGCCATTTGCGGGAAATTTTTTCAAAGCCCTCAAAACACAGGTACAAACCACCCATCACTAGCAATACAGCGATTAACCATGGGGCGACGGCACTTATTAGCAAAGCTGAGGGTACTAATATAAGCTTATTGAGGAACGAGCCTTTCGCCACCGCCCAAACCACGGGTAGCTCTCGATCTGCTTTTACCCCAGACACTTGTTCTGCATTTAGGGCTAAGTCGTCGCCTAGCAAGCCTGCGGTTTTTTTCGCGGCCACCTTTGACAAAACTGCAACATCGTCAAGAATGATCGCGATGTCATCGACCAGTGCGAGTAAGTTACTAAAGGCCAATGTCGTATTCCTTAATAAGACGCCACAGTAAAGACACATTGTTAGCACTCTCACGAGCTATCTCGAAATGTGCCAACATAAATACCAACTATTGATAGGCATCTTAGTGGAATTTCTTGGACTATGGTAGATGGTGGTCTTAGTGGGTGATCCTATAGGGGGCTGGTAACTTTTTAACTGTGCTAAAAAGTATCACTCATTTTCAAATGCAAAAGTTGTTTTTATAGGTCTTAATTGCGCCTTTCCTAAAATCATGTCTGCTGCGCGAGAAGCTATCATTTGGGTTGGTGCATTTAAATTTCCAGAAACTATTTGTGGCATAACTGAAGCGTCAACCACACGAAGATTTTTAATTCCTCGAACTTTCATTCTCTCATCAACAACGGCCATTTCACCATTACCCATCGCACAAGTGCAGCTTGGATGATAATCCGTTTCTGCAGCCCCTCTTATAAACTGTACTATGTCAGCGTCAGATTTAACGTGTGGTCCCGGTATTAATTCCACCCCCCTGAATTCATCAAATGCGGGCTGTGAAATGAGCTCGCGAGCCTTTTTGAATCCACCTACCATTTCAGCTAAGTCCTTGGGGTCTTGTAAGTAATTAAACGTCATTAGTGGCTTTTCAAGAGGGTTCCCAGACTTTAGGGTTACCTGCCCCCTGCTTCGAGGTCGTAGTTGATCTACATGTATTGCAAAGGCCTGTAGTAATGATATTTTATCGTTATTAAATTCAAACCCTACCGGACCAAAGTGATATTGAATGTCAGGATATGCTGCATTTGGGCTGCTTTTTATCAGCCCACCTGCCTCCCATATGTTTGAAGTCGCAAGTCCCTTTCTAGTAAAAACCCATCTTATACCAGTCGCTAGTTTTCGATGAGGTTGATTAACTTTATGTATTGGAAAACTTTTTTTACATCCGTATTGTAATATGATCGATGAATGATCTTGAAGGTTTTGGCCAACACCTGGAAGATCTGCATGAACCTCTATTCCATGCTCTTTAAGATGCTGTGATGGGCCGATACCAGATAACATCAGTAAGTGCGGTGAGTTTATCGCTCCACCCGATAGTATGACTTCTTTATTAGCCTCTACTGAATGAAGCTTTCCCTTGTGCTTAAAGGTAACTCCGGTTGCTGAATTGCCACTAATATTTATTTTTACAACCTGTGCTTTTGTGAGCAGTGTTATATTCCCTCGAGCAAGAGCTGGTCTTAGATGAGCTGCAGCAGCACTGCAGCGACGCCCATGTTTTCTTGTTGCATCAAGCCTTGCTATCCCCTCAGGATTAAAACCGTTAAGGTCTTCAGAATAACCTTGCCCAGATTGTCGTCCTGCTTCTTCAAAGGCATCAAACAAAGGATTATCAAATGAACCTTTTGTGACGCCAAGATTGCCGTCACCGCCTCGCCATTGGTTTTCTCCACGATCTGAATTCTCGCCTTGTTTAAAGTAAGGTAAACATTGATCATAAGACCAATCCTTTAAACCACATTCAGATTGCCAGCGATCATAATCTAACGGGTGACCTCGCATATAAACCATTGAGTTAATAGACGAAGAACCTCCAACGACTTTGCCACGGGGCATTGGAATATTGCGATCAAAAAGCTCCGGCTCATTCTCGGTTAAATAATTCCAGTTAATCTTTGGGTCACGGTAAGCTTTGTAAACGCCAGCAGGGATATGGATCATTAAATTGTAATCCATTGGACCCGCCTCTAAGACTAAGATCTTGTATTTCTTGTCTTCACCAAGCTTATTTGCAAGTACACACCCTGCTGAACCAGCGCCCACTATTACATAATCATAATTTTTCACCGTATTAGGCATACAAGCAATCTCCGCCGTGTCATTTATTGGGGTAATAGGCCGATAATAAAATGGGCCTATCAGTCTTCGGAGTCAATCCAGATAGGGCTAGTCCATGCCCGCTCGCGGATTGTCGCCGGTACTTGAGGGCCTGGCTCCTGGCCGAGAAGGCCAATCTCGTATTCCTTAATAAGGCGCCACAGTAAAGATACATTGCTAGCGTTCTCAAGAGCTATCTCGAAACGTACCAACATAAATACCAACAATTTATAGGCATCTTAGTGGAATTTCTTAGACTATGGTAGATGGTGGTCTTAGAGCGATTTCAGGTCGTTTAAAATACCCTGTGTTTTAATCAAGCACCTGACATGAACCCTGTCCAAGCCAGGTACATGTGTTGTCCAAAGTACGCACTCAGCAATAAGGCAAGGCATGAGCTAGATTATCAGGTACCCAGCATTGAGAAGTGTATTGAAGATGCCTTGTTATGGTATCGTGCCAACGGGTTTCATATTTAGTTAATTCACCGGTGATAAGCCGAAAAAGGAGTGAGAGATGATCGAGTCGTTATTTTCTATGCAAGATAAAATTTGTGTTGTCACCGGCGGAAGTCGTGGACTGGGTTCATTCATGGCCCAAGGCTTTCTTGAGGCAGGAGCCAAACGGGTTTATATCACTGCACGTAAGGCTGAAGCCTGTGTTAGTACCGCCGAGGAACTGAGTCAGTATGGGGAGTGTATTGCGATCCCCGGCGATATCGCGACCGCTGAAGGTTTGCAAAATCTTGTTTCCCAGTTAATGTCTCGTGAGCAACATATTGATGTGTTAGTCAATAATGCCGGTGCTGGATGGGGCGCACCTTTCGGTCAATTTCCAGAAAAGGGTTGGGATAAAACAATGGATATTAACACCAAAACCCCGTTCTTTTTGATTCAAGCTCTGACGCCATTACTAAAGATAAACGCCAGCGCAAATAACACTTCTAGCATTATTAATATAGGTTCTATTGCTGGCATGGTGGGCAACGCTTTGGACAACTTTAGTTATGCGATATCCAAAACAGCCGTCCACCAGCTTACCCGTATACTCTCAACTGAACTGGCCAAAGATCACATTCGTGTCAATGCTATAGCACCCGGCCGCTTTTATTCAAAAATGACTGAATTTTTAAGTAATGACCAGAAAGCCTTTGAAGAAGAGCTGCAAACCATTCCCATGCGTCGCTGGGGAAAAGCAACTGACATCGCTGGTGTTGCCATTATGCTGGCATCCAAGGCAGGTGCTTTCATTACCGGTCAGATTATCCCAGTTGATGGCGGCACATCTGTCGTGAACTAACACTCTTATAACGACTGCTAAGACCCGGCATTTGAAAGCTAGATAAAGAAAAAACCCCTGAATAACAAGGGGCTATCTTTTTTTAGCGGAGGCGGCGGCAACTGCACTTACAGGATAACCTATTGATTAATATATCTTTAATGGGTTTTAAAAGACGCTTTTGTTACTTCCTTTGTTACATTAGTAAAATGAGCGATGACCTATTTTTACTCTAGGTTGGCTCTCGATATAGATATCACTATTTACAAGTCGAAAACTGCACAAGCCTTAGCCAGATGAGCAACCGATTGCGTTAGGCCGACCGCCGTCGCTTCGCCACTGCATGCCTCGACTAACCCCGCCCCGCGGGTTCAGTCCAAATCCACTGGTTTCATCCTCATTTTTTATTTTGAATGACTCAACTCTTTGTTTAGTAGTCGTCGAGCACCGCACCCTTACTAGCGCTAGAAGCGTTAAAGGCAAACTTCGCTTGTACGCCACGGGTGTAACGCGGTAATGGTGCTTGCCAGACGTTCTTACGCTCGGCAAGCTCCTCATCACTGATATTAAGTTGCAGTAATAGCTGCTTGGCATCAATAGTGATGGAGTCGTTTTCATTAATGAAGGCAATATTGCCACCGGCAGCAGCCTCTGGTGCCACATGTCCAACCACCATGCCCCATGTGCCGCCAGAAAAACGACCATCTGTGATCAAGCCTACGCTTTCGCCTAAACCAGCACCAATCAATGCGCCAGTAGGTGCCAGCATTTCGGGCATACCCGGGCCGCCTTTAGGGCCTAAGTAGCGCAGCACCATTACGTCTCCAGCTTTTATTTTGCCCGCCAAAATGGCTTCCAGAGCTGACTGTTCATCGTTAAATACACGGGCAGGGCCTGTCATTACCAGAGTTTTCAGGCCAGTAATTTTAGCCACACAACCTTCTGGTGAAAGATTACCTTTAAGAATAGCTAGGTGACCTTGCTTGTACACAGGGTTAGTAATAGGGCGAATCACATCTTGGTCAGTACTCGGCGCATCAGGTACGTCTTTGAGTACCTCTGCCATGGTCTGGCCAGTGATGGTTATACAATCGCCATGCAGCAAACCAGCTACCAGCAGTGTCTTCATAACCTGCGGTATGCCGCCTGCTTGGTGCAAATCAACTGCCAAGTATTGTCCACTAGGCTTGAGATTGCACAGCACAGGAATCTTTTGGCGCATGCGCTCAAAATCATCAATATTCCACTCTACTCCAGCCGCATGCGCGATGGCTAAAAAGTGCAGCACGGCGTTGGTGGAACCACCCGTAGCCATAATAACCGCCACTGCGTTTTCAATTGATTTTTTGGTGACGATGTCACGCGGCTTTAGGTTCATGCGGATCGCTTCAACCAGCACCTTGGCAGACTCTTTGGCTGAGTTCATTTTCTCATCATGAGGGTTAGCCATGGTAGATGAGTAAGGCAACGAAATACCCAGCGCTTCGAATGAGCTAGACATTGTATTGGCTGTGTACATGCCGCCACAGCTGCCAGTGCCAGGAACGGCTCGGCGTTCGATCTGAAGCAGATCTTCGTCGCTCATACGCCCTGCCGCGTGTTCGCCCACAGCCTCAAAAACACTAACGATGTTCAGATCCTGGCCCTTATAGCGCCCAGGTAGTATGGTGCCTCCATACACATAGATAGAGGGCACATTGGTACGCAGCATGCCCATCAGGCCACCAGGCATATTTTTATCACAACCGCCAAGCACCAGAACGCCGTCCATCCATTGGCCCTGCACGCAGGTTTCAATACAGTCAGAGATCACTTCACGACTAATCAACGAGTACTTCATGCCCTCGGTGCCCATGGCCATACCATCTGAAATGGTTGGGGTACCAAAGACTTGCGCATTACCACCGGCTTCTTCGATACCTACAATCGCAGCGTCAGCCAGCCTTTGCAAACCACTGTTGCAAGGAGTGATTGTACTGTGACCGTTAGCTACACCGACCATAGGTTTCTTGAAATCTTCAGCCTCGTAACCCATGGCGTAATACATCGAGCGATTCGGCGCGCGCGCGGTACCCTCAGTGATGTTCTTGCTGCGTCGATTGATCTGATCGTCGGTATTACTGGTGTCGTGCGTCATGATGTTTCTCGTTGAGAGTGGCGTTGATAAAAGCAGAAAATGCCAGAAAATTGAGCTAGCGCAATATGATAGTCATGCTGTATTAATATGTACAGCATGTCATTGCCATCACCCATCTACGGAAGGTACTAATTAACGAGCAGCTAGAGTTGATGAACGCCTGCTTCACCTTACATTTTTATGCTTAGTCTCCGCCCAATCAATAATCATCTCAGCGAATAATTCTGGTTGATCAGCCCAAGCAAGATGGCCTGCTTCAGGTAAAATTTGTAACTTGCTTTGCGGTAGGGCTGCATCGAGATATTCAGCATTACTTGGATCAAAGAGAACATCAAGCTCGCCCCAGAAAACCAAGGTAGGTATATCGATTTCTTTCACTCGTCCAGCCAGCTCTGCGGCTTTGGAGCGAAAGTCCTTAAACCAGTAAACCACTTCAGGGGCACGCCCCGAGTACGACCTTTTATAATCATCTATTTGCTTAGCGTTGGCCCGATGACGAATGGACCCAAGTTTTGACGAAAAAGCGATGAGTGGCCCAGCACCTAACAAACCCGTGGTGAAACGCATAAAACCAAATTTGGCCAACATGCTGATCATAAACGCCAGTTTGAACGGGCCGGGCGCACCGAGGCCATGCCCAACGGCTAAACTTGTCACGCGATGTTTATGATTAAGTACATAGGCGAGCGCTGCTGCCATTCCCACATCAGGGGCGACAAGATGAATATCCTGCAGGTCAAGCTCTTCAAAGATCGCAGCCAGATGAGCACCCTGAGCGGTAGGTGTCATATCTTTGCGGTCACCTTCAGAAGCACCAAACCCCGGAAGGTCGATGGCAATTACCCGACATTTCTCTGTCAGTGCTTCCCAGGAACCTGTGAAACTTAAAATGCTTTCTGGGAACGGGCTGAGTAATACCACGAGCGGTGCATCGGCTGGCCCAGCTTGAGCAAGGCGAATATTTCGCCCCGCTATCGTCCGGGTTTCAGTTGGAATAGTTACATCCGGCGTTTCAAACGATACCGCCGACTTACGGGCTGCTTTAACTTTTCGCCACTCGGGTGACACCAACAGAAGCGCCGCTGCGTTGAGTTGATCGTAGATATTAAGTTTTTTCATATTACTTCTCCATCAAAGTGGTTAGGGCCTAGGTGCCTTTGTCAATGCGATCGAGCGGTGGTTATTCGTGCTTGCCTGCAACCCAGCCCTGCGAGGCGAGCTGGTCTGCTGCAAAACTCTTAGGGGAGCTTTCTAAGGTGGTTGCCATTGTGTCGTTCCAGCGATTCAGAAACCCAAACAGTGAAATTACGGCCACAACTTCTATAGCCTGCTTCTCACTAAAGTGTCTTGACAATTCACTCATGTGCTCAGCTTCTACCGCATTGGGTACCATGCCCGCATGCACCGCAACTCGGAGCGCCGCTTTCTCCTGTTCGGAAAATAAGTCGTTTGTCTCAAACTCAAATATCGCTTTTATTTTCTCGGCGCTGACATTGTTTTTTTGTGCTGAGTTAGCCGTATGTGCTTGGCAATAACGACAACCCGCTGCGTTACTCACCGCGAATGCAATCATTTGCTTTAGCCCAGCGTCTAGTTCACCGCTGTTTAGAACCGTTGCGCCAAGACCCCCAAAAGCTTGAGTAAGTTCTGGCCAATGTGCCATGGTCATCATGGAGGTTGGCAGAAAGCCCATAGATGCTTCTACCATTTTTAACATCGGTTCTAACTCAGGTATGTCCTCGCGCTGCTTGGGTATGATGTGAGTCATGGCAATCCTACTAGTTATTTTTATGAGGCCATTTTTATAAGCTTATTTTTATGAGCTTATTTTGAGTAGCTGCTTGCCAAGATTTTTCCCGGCGTAAAGCCGCTGTAAAGTGGCTGGGATATTTTCGAAGCCCTCCTGCAAGTCGACCTGGTAAATTAATTGGCCTGATGAAATCCACGCCATTAACTCTTGAATGGCTTCCATCGCTCGCGGCATGTAATCCAAAATAACGAATCCTTCCATGCGCGCTCGGTTAATGGTCAGGTTAGCCAAATTTGAGGGTCCGGGTATAGGTCCAGTCGCGTTATAACCAGAGATACTCCCACATAAAACAACCCGAGAACGCAGATTAATGTGATCTAGGGCTGCCTCGAGGATGGGGCCGCCTACGTTATCGAAGAATACGTCCCACTTGTCGGGGCAGTGAAGAGCAATTTGCGCATTAACATCCTCATTCTTATAGTCGATGACGGCGTCGAAGCCGGCAGTCTCTTTTAACCATCGACACTTATCTGGACCGCCAGCAATACCTACGACACGGCAACCCTTAATTTTTGCGATCTGACCAACAAACGAGCCAGTAGAACCTGCAGCACCAGAAACAAGAACCGTTTCACCGGCTTTAGGCCGACCAATGTCCAGCAGGCCAAAATACGCCGTGAGCCCGGTTATACCGAGCACAGATAACATCATTTCAGGCGATACCCCTGCAGGCAATTTAACCAAACCCATGGGGCCTTTACCGGGGGCTGCAACCACATAATCTTGCCAGCAGCCGGTCGTTTGCACGAGATCGCCCACTTGGTAATCTTCATGATGTGACTCTATGACTTCCCCAACAGAACCCGCCCGCATGGGCTCTCCGATGGCCACTGGCGGCAGGTAAGCCTTGCGGTCAACCATCCAGTTTCGCTGTGCCGGATCAAATGATAAGAAAAGATTCTTTACCAGCACCTCACTACTTTTCGGCTCAGGAATCGGCGTTTCGGCGTACTTGAAATTATGCGGACCAACCATTCCTGTAGGTCGCTCGGCTAATAGCCATTGTCGATTTATGGTCATGATAACTCTCCTAGTGCTCTTTTCATTTTTGCTTCTCCTGTCTAGAAATATCTGTGCTTATTCGGCAGCTACGCAACTTATTCCCTACCATCGTGGGGTAACACCAAGTCAATTTCGTAGCTTCGAAGTTCAAGTTCAACCGTTTAGCCTGTATAAAATACTCTGGCCTTATATTTAGATTGGGCCAAGAATTTTGCTTATATTCTTGCGAAACTTTTCGCCAAAGGGCGGACGCGCGCCAATAATAGGCAAGACATCGATCATAGTTTGACTGTAAATCGCGCGGGCGTGGCTCAGGCTTCTAAACCCTTCCGGACCGTGATAAGCACCCATACCAGAAGCTCCAACACCACCAAATGGCAGGTCCTCTTGTACGTAGTGAAGGGTAATATCATTGATACAAACGCCACCACTTTGTACATTACTCAGTAAATATTCCTGCTCGCGCTTATCTTTGCCGAAGTAATACATGGCAAGCGGATTTCGGCGGGGTTCAATCATATCTGGCACTTCAGCCACATCGGAATAGGTCATTACGGGAAGAATAGGACCAAATATTTCCTCGTGCATGACCAGCATGTCTTCATTAACATTTTGTAAAATGTGTAATGGCATACGACGGTTGTCCTCAGACACACGCGTCTTGTCAGCACCAACAATTGTTAGCTTAGCGCCCTTAGCAACTGCGTCATCAATGTAGTTCTGTAACCTGGCGAAGTGTCTTTCGTTGATAACACCTGCGTAATCCTCATTTTCGGTGATGTTTGGATACATTGACTGGGCCTCATGAACTACCCGTGCAATGAGCTGCTCTTCTAGCTCATTCGGCACGACAACGTAGTCTGGCGACAGGCATAATTGACCACCATTTAATAGCTTACCGAATGTGAGGCGTGTTCCGGCCAGATCAAGCTTTGCACTACGGCCAATAATGACAGGTGACTTGCCGCCAAGTTCTAGCGTGACGGGAACCAGATTTTTTGAGGCTGATTGCATTACTTTTGCGCCGATATTACTAGACCCAGTAAACAGAAGATGGTCAAAAGGCAGCTCCGCAAAACGTTGACTAATATCTGCACCACCGGTTACGACTGCGACTTCATCTTCTGAGAAATATTTGGGGATAATTTCGGCGAACAGTGCCGCTGTTTCAGGAACGAACTCAGAAGGCTTTAGTATCGCTCGGTTACCTGCAGCAAGCGCACCTGTGAGAGGCGCAACAGTCAAACCAAAGGGCAGGTTCCAAGGAGAAATGATGCCAACAACGCCCTTGGGGAAATGCCTAACCTGGCTCTTTCCGCCCAAAAAATTCATCGGCTTGTTAGTTTTTCGTTTTTCAGGCTTCATCCACTCTTTCAAATGTTTCATTGCATAGTCGATGCCTTCGACCTTTGACGCGAACTCTGAGAACAAACTGAATTCATAGGATCGTGCACCACCAAATTCGCGTTTGGTCGTTTCTGCAAACTCTGTTTTATTTTCAACGATCAGTGCCTTTAGTCGCTTTAAACGGTCAATCCGTATCGAATAGGTGACTTCACCCTCAGCACGGAACTTGGTTCTCTGGAGTTCTACTAGTGCTTCCAGGTTCTGAGTATCTAATTTGGTAACGTTTTTGCGTTTAGCTGTGCTCATAATTTGTATCTCAGGTTGGTCTGTATTTATTCTATTTAGCCATTGGCCATTGACTAGAGGGTTTGATGCGCTTAAATATCGGATCCAGCTTCCGCGCGAATGCCCTCTATGATGCGAACAGCATTCTTAACAAAGAGAGGCTCGGACGAAAAACTGACGATAAGATTTTGAACATCTTCAGGTAACTCTTCGTGATCCAGTGATGGACCCTGGTCCCCTTGGGTTGCACCAATCAGGAGAACACCCATTGTTTTTACCACCTCTATCGCTTGCGCTTCACTTAATCTGAGTGAGATAGCCGTGACCTTAGCAAGCGCCTCAACCTGAAGTATGAACACTTGCTTAGAACTAATGAGCCGAGGGATGGCCACATTGTGTTCGATCATATGTTCAAGCCTGATAAGTAAAGGCAAGAAGGTGCCATCTGCGGAGGCAGTGCTAAATAGTTTTTGGGAATACGCCTTACTCGTCATGGAATCAGATAACTCATCGATGAAAGTCTGACTCCACCGAATAAGGCTTTGATCATAGAGGGTCAGAAAAAGCTCTTCCCTAGTTTGGAAGTAAAGGTACAGAGTGCCCTTGGCTAACCCAATTTTCTTGGCAAGTTTAGACATAGAGAATGCTTCATACCCAACCTCAAGGAGGTACGTTTCGGCAACCTGAAGCACTGCGCGCCGGCGAAGCGCCTTTTGCTCTAAGCTTCTCGCTCTCTGATTAATCGCAACGACTGAACTCATGGGTATCTCCATACTGTTTTTTGTTTGGACGCTTGGCCAGGATTGATTGACAGCCTTCGGCCATTAACTGATCACCAAGTTACTATATAGCTGACCATCGGTCATTTCAATCTCTTTCTTGTGATGGTATAGAAGCCTTAGTCATGCCGGATAATTGTCTAGTCCGCACAACGCATTCTGGGAACAGCATGCTGTCTCTACCTTCTATTATTCTAAGCCCTGCACTAATATGGAGTTTACGGTGCTTCCGGCATTACGATGTTTGGCTATGGCTTGATAGTCATCAGATGTCATCCAAGCCAACGCAGACTCTTTCGATGGGAACTTGATAATTACCGATCTTGTATCATCCCAGTCTCCCGCCAAGACCGTCGGATCTTCATCAACACTCAACATCGTGCCATCGAACCTTTTGAACACCTCTGAGAAACCAGCTGAGTATTTATCGTATTCACCACGATCATGTATCTTGAATCTTGCAATTATATAAACGGACATTCTGTTTAACTCCTAATGTGATTGTATTTTTGAGTGCCGATTGCGAGCAAACAATATTTAGGGGGTCAATTTCTAAGCTGTTACTGCTTTAACTAATTCAATATTGCAATGACCACCGTTCATTTATATACTGACCGCCGTTCAGTTAAGATCACTTACCTAAAAATAAAATCCATACGAGGCAACTCTGACTCATCAGGCGCAGCCTCAAAGCATAGAGAGAGATATAAATGAAGTTACTCACGTTCAAACAGCAAGGCGCAGAATACCTGGGCGCTTTGACTGATACTGGCGTCGTAAACTTGAGTGCTGCTGCGCTGGAGGATCTTGCTTTTTCCTCGATGCAAGAGTTCATAGAGGCCGGTCAGCCAGCCCTTGATCGCGCCTATGCACTGCTAGCTTCTGGCCCAGTCTCCACACCATCTGAACAGGTGGACTGGTTAGCACCACTCCCGTTACCCGCTCAAATACGTGACTGCCTCGGTTTTGAAGAGCATTTAAAAAATGCGTTTGAAAGCGCCATTAAACTGAGTGCTATGGCTGCGGATGACCCCGTGAAAGCTGAACAAGAATTTCGTACTAGTGGTCGATTTGCAGTCCCCGAAGTCTGGTATCAACAGCCCCTCTATTACAAAGCCAACCGTTTTTCTGTAGCACCAAGTGGCAAAGACGTTGTGTGGCCAGCGTATTCCGAGGTAATGGATTTTGAATTAGAAATGGCCTGTATTATCGGTAAAAAAGGTAAGGACATCATTAAGGGTAACGCTCAAGACCATATATTTGGGTACACCATTTATAACGACTTCTCAGCACGAGACGCTCAAATGGTCGAGTCTCTGGGAATGTTGGGGCCAGCCAAAGGCAAAGACTTTGATGACTCAATTATTCTTGGCCCGGTTATCGTCACCGCGGATGAGTTGGATGATCCTTACAACTTACGTATGCAGGCCCGCGTCAATGGAGAGACTTGGTGCGACAGCAATAGCAACACAATTCACTGGAAGTTCTCAGACATGATCGCGCATATCAGCAAGAGCGAAACCCTCTACCCCGGTGAGGTAATTGGCTCAGGTACAGTCGGTCTGGGTTGTGGTCTTGAGCATCTATGCTTTTTAAATGATGGCGACATTGTCGAGCTTGAAGTCGAAAAAATAGGTGTTATTTCAAACAAAGTTATAAGGCGGTAATGTAAATGAGTAATCAAGAAAGTCTGAAGATTAATGATGAAAACAACGGTGGGGAGTTTTCTCGTCATTGGTTATTAGTGTTAGTTTGTGCTGCAGGGATCGGTGTGGGCGTCTCCGCACTACCCTTTTACACCCAGGGAATATTTATTGAAGCCTGGATTGCCGACTTTGGTTGGACACGTGCTCAAGCCTCCTTGGGCATCTTGGGATCGACCCTAGCTCTCGCTGCAGCATTGCCGTTTGTAGGTTTAATAGTTGATCGCTACGGCCTTGTTACTCCGGTCATGATTTCGTTGCTAGGGTTGTCACTTGCCTATGTATTATTGGGGATGTTCGTTCAGTCAATTGGTACCTTTGTAATGTTGGCAGTGCTGCAGGCGATACTGGGTAGTGCATCATCACCCCTAGCGTACACGCGCGCGATCAATACCGTATTTGATAAACAACGAGGCTTAGCTCTTGGTGTTGCTTTGTCGGGTGCAGGTGTGGCAGCTACATTTGGACCGACTTTGATTAGTAACGCCATCGAATCATTCGGCTGGCGAGGCGCTTACTTTGCAATGGC